>ENA-OQKN01000079-OQKN01000079.1-human-gut-metagenome-genome-assembly--contig:-NODE-79-length-128397-cov-6.845381_pt1 | contig 128397 bp, 129 predicted proteins | sample MGYA00242776_ERZ504794 | MGnify/ENA primary metagenome ERZ504794 (study PRJEB26092, sample SAMD00036434) | human gut metagenome | host: Homo sapiens | study: EMG produced TPA metagenomics assembly of... | reverse complement strand
TCACATTAGATTATCATGAAGTCATCGCAGATCCGGAAGTCGATACAGTGATCATTACCTGTGCATGGGAAGATCATATTGCCATTGCAATCGAAGCAATGCGTGCAGGAAAGGCAGTCGGTATGGAAGTCGGAGGAGCATATACAGTGGAACAGTGCTGGGAACTTGTGCGGACTTATGAGGAGACAAAGACACCTATTATGATGCTAGAAAATTGCTGTTATGGACGCCGGGAAATGATGGCGATGCATATGGCAGAACTTGGGGTATTGGGAACAGTGGTACATTGTAAAGGTGGATATCATCATGACCTTCGAGATGAAGTGAGTGGTGGAGAGAAGTATCGTCATTATCGTTTGAGAAATTATTTGAACCGGAACTGTGAGAACTACCCGACACATGAGTTGGGGCCGATTGCACAGTTACTTCATATTAACCATGGAAATAGAATGGTTTCACTGACTTCTACATCCTCAAAGGCAGCAGGGCTCCACGAATATATTACAGATCGTATGGGAGAAGAACACGAACTTGCTCACGCAGCATTTGCTCAGGGAGATGTTGTTACAACTGTGATTCGTTGTGCTGGAGGAGAGACGATCACATTGACGCTGGATACAACACTTCCGAGATATTACAGCCGGGATTTTACTGTGCGTGGGACAAAGGGAATGTATGAAGAAGTGACGGATTCGGTATTTCTCGATAAACAACATGAAGCATATGATTTCAAATGGAAAGAACAGTGGGGAAATGCAGAAGAGTACAGCAAAGAGTATGAACATCCGATGTGGAAACAATATAAAGAAGAAGGAGTGCGTGGTTCCCACGATGGAATGGACTGGTTAGTGTTCCGGGAATTTTTTGATAGTATTTTAAATGAAACTTCGTGTCCAATCGATGTTTATGACACTGCTGCATGGATGTGTATCACAGCACTTTCTGAAGAGTCTATTCTTGCAGGTGGCAGGCCGGTAATGATTCCAGATTTTACTAAAGGAGCATGGACGACAAGATAAAATAGAAATTTTTTAATTCTTTTGCACACTGATTTTGATAAAAAGATAGGGACTGTAAAAAACTCCCCTAATAGAAAAATCGCTCAGACCTCATGGCCCGGGCGATTTTTTGTATAATGAATTATGCTACTAAATCAAAATACCAGTGATAATTATACAGCTCGAAAATTATTAATTCTCCGAAACAATTTTTTTTGCAAAAACTTTTTCGCTGATCCAGTTGTATCCGCTTTCAAAAATATTGTGGAAGAGCAGTCCGTACACAGAACCGAATGCGTTTGTGAGCACACGGAGGATGATTGCTCCTGCAACTCCGAAGGAACTCATGGCGATTGACAGCGCTCCGAAAGAGTTAAATACTGCCTGCCATCCATAAGTTGCAGAGAGTCCGACTCCGATTCCACCGATCATACCGATATAGCCATAACAGCTTTCAGGAAGCAAATAGTAGAGGCAGAGGAAACAGAGCCCTCCGAGAATATTTCCGGGTGCACGGTATTTGACACGCTCGATCAGATCCTTTTTAAATGGAAGCAGAACGGACATCGTTGCGATCCCGACCCACATCACTCTCGGAAGATGGATCAGAGACGCGAACAGCATTGCGGTAGAAACACCAAGTGTCAGGCGGATCTGCCACCGTGTACGCATAGAGTGAATGTCAAATTCCTGGAAAATATGTCGGATCGTACGTTTGTAATGGACTTTCCGGTGGTTTCTCCAGAGGATAAAGCAGGTTGCCAAAGCTCCGACAGAAAGTCCGGCAAGACGTAAAAGATAAGAGTTTCCGGTAGTATCATATCCCTGAAGGAGCAAGTAGCCGAGAACGAATGTAGAATGATTGGACATAATTACATTGTGACAGCCAAGAGACATCAGGGCGCCGATGCAGACTACATTGATCAAAAATGCCGGGAATGGTCCGACCATGTTCGAGATTCTTGGTCCAAATGCAAGGATTCCGTAAATGATAGCAAGTAGTAGAACTCCGTGAGAGTTCTTGATGCCGAGGTCTGCATTGCGGAAGACCATCACGGCGAGCAGAACAACGACGCCTACGATACTGTTTTTTTCTCCGAATACTTTTGTATAGATTGTGACAAATACAACACAGAATGCTACTGTCAGTAAAATCTTAAACAGGTAGATACAAATGTGTTTCCACTTTTCTTTTGGATCTTTGATATTTCGGATCAGTGCTTTTGAACCGGCTTGATTTAGTTGTAGTTCTTGATAAAAAGTCAATAGAAATCCCTCCTAGTGTTCGATGTCTTGCAGGACATCGTTTGTTTCGTGAATCAGTTCCATCAGTTTCAAAAATTGTGCCTCTCCTAGTCTGCGCCGCATTGTGTAAATCGGTGAGAGGTAATAGTTGTAAGTCTCCTCCAATGCTTTTTGCCCTCTTTCTGTGATCGAGAGGTGATAACTTCTCCTATCTGTCAGGCTTGGCTCTTTTGTAAGTAGTTCTTTTTTTACCAAATGTTCGATCAGACGGCTGACTGCAGATTTGCCAAGTCCCATACAACCGCATAGTTCATGAGGTGTCAGTGGCACATCAGACAGGGAGATGCGGGACAGAAGATCAAGTTCCTGGGAAGTTGAGATACTCCCTTTTTCGGTGCGCCGTACATTTCTACTGCAAAACTGACGCAGGTTCTGCATGTAGTTCATCATTTCAATCCAGTCGTAATCCATTACGGTTCTCCATTTCTATAAGTCGGTACAAAATATATCAGTATCGATTACAAACAATCAAAAATAGTTTACAAAGTGAACTACTTATAGTGTAGGGCGAAAAACTTTAATTGTCAATAGATAAAAAAACGTGTTATAATCAGAAAGATACAAGTTGAGAAGGATTTTCAAAATAGGTTCATACCAGATTTTTGGTCTGGTATCAGAAGAATGGGAGGAGAATCGAAATGAACTTATTCATAGACGTGCTGATGGATGCAGCGATAGACAGTGTAAGGATGCTTCCGTTTTTATTTGCGGCATTTTGCCTGCTGGAGGCGATGGAAAGGCATGCGGGGAATTTTAGCCAGCGGGTACTGACTGGTATCAGAGGCGCAGGGCCTCTTCTGGGAGCAGTACTTGGATGTGTCCCGCAGTGTGGATTTTCCGTGCTTGCAGCAAATTTGTTTTCCGGGGGAATGATTTCTGCAGGAACATTGCTTGCCGTTTTTCTGTCGACCTCGGATGAGGCAATTCTGATGATCATGGGTCAGCCGGAAAGTGCGGGTGTCGTAGGGAAATTATTATTCGTAAAAGTCGTGATCGCAGTGCTTGCGGGATATCTGATAGATTTTTGCTTTCCGAAACTTTTTTCTGAGAAAAAGGAAATTCACGATCTGTGTGAGAAAGAATCTTGTGGTTGTGGGCATTCTCATGGGGTAATCCTGCCGGCATGGAATCATACTTTGAAACTGTTTATATATATTTTCCTCTTCTCTGCCTGCCTGAATCTGGTTCTGGAAGTGGCGGGAATCGGAAAGGTGGAAAGTCTTTTCTGGAGTGGTTCGGTGTTTCAGCCAATTTTGACGGCTTTGATCGGGTTTGTTCCGAATTGTGCTGCATCCGTTCTTCTGACGGAGTTGTATATCAAAGGCGTAATCAGCTTTGCGGCGGCAGTGGCAGGACTTTGTACGAGCGCAGGAGTCGGACTGGTTGTACTGTGGAGAGTAAATCGGAATCGGAAGGAAAATATAAAGATGATGGGAGTGCTTTATGGAGTCGCTGTTGTGGCAGGAATTATTTTATACTAGGTATAGGGAAGTGTTTGTTAATTAAAAAACTATTCAGAAATTAAAAGGAAATTTTAAAATATAGATTGTATTGTTAGAAAATAAGTGCTAAAATAAGAACAGCTAATGTACAGAAAGGTGTGCAGTTCCAAATAGAAAGTACACAAAAACTGGCATGAAATTTTGAAGAGAAGATGGAGGAAACTGGTATGTTACAGGGAAAAGTTGCAGTCATTACAGGGGGAACAAGAGGAATCGGATATGCGACTGTAAAGAAATTTTTAGAAAATGGAGCAAAGGTTGCAATGCTTGGATCTAGAGAGGAGACGGTTCAGAAGGCACTTGCTTCGCTGAAGGAGGAAAACCCAGAGTATCCGGTTGTAGGATATTGGCCGAATCTGACTAAACACGAAGAAGTGAAAGAAGTGTTTGAGAAAGTGAAAGAAGAGTTTGGATCTCTGGATGTTCTTGTGAATAATGCAGGAATTTCTGCAAGAGATCCGCTGTATGACTATGATCCGGCGGCATTTGAGAAGATTATGGATCTAAATGTCAATGCAGTGTTTAACTGCTCTCAGGTAGCTGCATGCATCATGAAAGAGCAGGGAGGCGGTGTGATCTTGAACACAAGTTCCATGGTAAGTATTTATGGACAGCCAGCAGGATGTGGATATCCGACATCGAAATTTGCAGTAAACGGAATGACAAAATCTCTGGCAAGAGAACTTGGAAAGGACAATATCCGTGTCAATGCAGTGGCACCGGGTGTGATCCGCACAGATATGGTAGCAGCACTTCCAGAGTCTGTAATTCAGCCTTTGATCAATACGATTCCACTTCGCCGTGTCGGAGAACCGGAAGATATCGCAAATGCATTTGTATTTCTTGCAAGTGACATGGCAAGTTATATCACAGGTGTTGTTCTGTCAGTAGATGGTGCGACAATGAGCTAAAAAGAATAGACTGCCGGAAGCATCTCACGAAGAAGCACGGCAGTCTTATTTTTTTGTTCTATAAAAATTTTTCCGAGAATTTGTGTAAATAAAAAGCAGAACCTATAACCGGGCGTTATTAAGACTTATTAGTAAAATATACTGGTCAACAGTCCGACATGTGGTCTATAATAAAATGGAAAAAACGGTCAACAATGAACAGAGATAAAGGAGAATCATTCATGGAAATGTTATCAATTGAAAAAGAATTGCAGGGAAACGCATATCCGGGAAGAGGAATCATCATCGGAAAGACACCGGATGGGAAAAAGGCAGTCACTGCATATTTTATTATGGGAAGAAGCGAGAACAGCAGAAACCGTGTATTTGTAGAAGAAGGACAGGGGATTCGCACACAGGCATTTGACCCTTCAAAATTAACAGATCCAAGTTTAATTATCTATGCGCCAGTGCGGGTGCTTGGCAATAAGACGATCGTGACAAACGGAGATCAGACAGACACGATTTATGAGGGAATGGACAAGCAGCTCACTTTTGAGCAGTCACTTCGCAGCAGAGAATTTGAACCGGATGCTCCAAACTATACACCTCGTATTTCAGGGATCATGCATATTGAAAATGGAACATACAACTATGCAATGTCTATTTTAAAGAGCAATAACGGAAATCCGGACGCATGCAACCGATATACATTTGCATATCAGAATCCGGTAGCCGGAGAGGGACATTTTATCCATACTTACAAATGTGATGGCAATCCACTTCCAAGTTTTGAAGGAGAACCAAAACTGATCTCAATCCCAGACGATATGGAACAGTTTACAGAGATGCTCTGGAATAGCTTGAATGAAGAAAATAAAGTATCGCTGTTTGTACGCTATATCGATATTGAGACAGGAAACTATGAGACAAAGATTGTAAATAAAAATAAATAAGACGAGGAGAATCAGATCATGAGAGAGTTAGAATTAAAGTATGGATGTAATCCAAATCAGAAGCCTTCTAGAATTTATATGGAAGAGGGAGAACTTCCGATTAAGGTGTTATGTGGAAAACCGGGATATATTAACTTTCTGGATGCATTTAATGGCTGGCAGCTTGTAAGAGAATTAAAGAGAGCGACAGGACTTCCGGCAGCAACTTCTTTCAAACATGTTTCTCCGGCAGGTGCAGCAGTCGGACTTCCAATGGACGACACACTGGCAAAGATTTACTGGGTAGACGATATGGGAGAGTTATCTCCGTTAGCATGTGCTTATGCAAGAGCAAGAGGTGCAGACAGAATGTCTTCGTTCGGTGATTTTATCTCTCTGTCAGATGTCTGTGATGTTGCAACTGCAAAGCTGATCAAGAGAGAAGTGTCTGATGGTGTGATCGCACCGGGATATGAGCCGGAGGCACTGGAACTTTTAAAACAGAAGAAAAAAGGAAATTATGCGATCATCGAAATTGATCCGAATTATGAGCCAGATCCGATTGAGCACAAAGAAGTATTCGGAATCACATTTGAGCAGGGGAGAAATGAATTGGTGATCAATGATGAATTACTTTCCAATATTGTGACAGAAAATAAAGAACTTCCAGAGCAGGCAAAGATCGATCTCGCAATTGCTCTGATCACACTGAAATATACACAGTCAAACTCTGTATGCTATGCAAAAGGTGGGCAGGCTATCGGAATAGGCGCAGGACAGCAGTCCAGAATCCACTGTACCCGTCTGGCAGGTCAGAAGGCAGATAATTGGTGGTTACGTCAGTCTCCGCAGGTACTCGGGCTTCAGTTCGTGGACAGCATCGGAAGAGCAGACCGAGACAATTCCATCGATCTCTACATTGGAGATGAGTATGAGGATGTGCTTGCAGAGGGAACATGGCAGAATATCTTCAAAGTAAAACCACCGGTATTTACCCGCGAAGAAAAGCGTGCATGGTTAGACCAACTGACAGATGTTGCCCTTGGTTCAGATGCATTCTTCCCATTCGGGGATAATATTGAGCGTGCGCATAAGAGTGGTGTTAAATACATTGCACAGCCAGGTGGATCTGTGAGAGATGACAATGTGATCGCTACTTGCAATAAATACAATATGACGATGGCATTTACTGGAATTCGTCTGTTCCACCACTAAGAAATAATCCAAAAGTAAAACTTCTATAAAATCTAAATAAAAAACTAGAATTCTAGTTGCAGAACCTCCTGAAAAGAGATATAATCAAAGCCAGATTATTTCAATTACAGGAGGTTTTATTTATCATGGACGCAGGCGACCCTGACGGGAACAGTATTTTATTTCAACTATTATTTCTTGCATTTCTTACTTTGGTGAATGCTTTCTTTGCGGGAGCAGAGATGGCAGTGGTGTCAGTCAATAAGAATCGGATCAAGGTTCTGGCAGATGAGGGAAGTAAGAGAGCAGCTCTGCTTCAGACATTGTTTGAAGACTCTACAAAGTTTCTATCAACGATACAGGTGGCAATCACACTGGCGGGATTTTTCTCAAGTGCTTCTGCGGCAACTGGTATTTCACAGGTGCTGGGCGGATGGATCGCACAGTTCGGGATTCCGTACAGCAATACGATCGCTGTTGTAGTCGTTACGATTATCTTATCTTATTTTACCCTCGTGTTTGGTGAATTGGTGCCGAAGAGAATTGCGCTTCAGAAAGCGGAGGCATTCAGTTTATTTGTTGTGCAGCCGATTTATATTATTTCAAAGATTTTATCACCGTTTATTAAGTTGTTATCACTGTCTACGAATGGATTTTTACATCTGATTGGAATGAAGACTGAGAATCTCGAGGAAGCAGTTTCAGAAGAAGAGATTAAAAAGATGTTAGAGACCGGAAGCGAGAATGGTGTGTTTAACGAGATTGAAAAGGAAATGATCAATTCGATTTTTTCTTTTGATGATAAGACAGCGAAAGATGTGATGGTGCCTCGAAGAGAAGTATTTGCAATTGACATTGAGGAGCCGTTAGAGAAGATTCTGGATGAGATCCTCGAGACAAGGCATTCAAGAATTCCTGTCTATGAAGAACAGATCGATAATATTATCGGGATTCTTCAAGTAAAAGATGTGATGATTGAAGCGAGAAAGAAGTCCTTTGAGGAAGTGGACATCCGAGCTCTTTTGAAAGAAGCGTTCTTTGTGCCGGATGGAAAGAGCACCGATGAGCTTTTTCGTGAGATGCAGAAGACGAAGAATCGTATGGCGGTATTGATTGATGAGTACGGTGGTGTATCGGGTATTCTTACAGTGGAGGACCTTGTGGAGGAAGTAATGGGAGAAATCACCGATGAGCATGAGGAAGAAGTTGTAGAACTTCAGAAAATCGGGGAGAAGGAATATTTACTGGATGGTTCGATTCTGATCGAAGAGCTGAATGAAAAATTAAACCTGAAGCTGGAGACAGAAAATTATGATACACTTTCCGGGTATTTGATTGAAGAGCTGGGATACATTCCAAAAGATTCCGGACAATGCGAACTGGACGCAGATGGAGTGCATTTTAAAATTTTGGAAGTGAAAGAAAAGAGAATCCGAAAAGTATGGATGAAGATACCGGAACAGGCAGAGAGATAAAAGAGTAAAATAATTCACCCAACTCTTGACAAAGAGCAAAAAATACCTGAACAGGCAGATCTAAATAGATAGATTGCTGTTCAGGTATTTTGTTATAGTTGTCTTACTGTGCAGCAGTTCCGCTGTCGTCTGTGGTAGTCTCTGGTTCTGTTGTACCGGAGTTGTCTGTGTCGTTTGAAGCAGATCCGTCTGTACTGTCAGTAGTATTTGTATTGTCAGTTCCGTCTGAGAGATCAGAGTTTGTAGTTGCTCCATTTTTATCAGATTCTGGATTTGCTGTCTGATCTGTTGTTCCGTTATCAGATTTGTTTTCATCCTCTTTTTTGTCTTTCTCATCGGTTCCGTCTGTGTGGTTCAAGATTTTTTCCTTGAGATCATTGATAAAGGAAAAATCATATCCGACATAAGTACCGTAAATAAAAGCGCCTCCACCTGCAAGTACCAGAATTAAAAGGAAGATTAAAAACGGCTTTAGGCACCCGCCTTTTTTCTTTTTAGAAACAACACGCTTCTCTGTGGATTTTACTTTATCCGGTTGAATGTAGTCGTAATCGTCATCATCAAAATCAAAGTCATCCTCACGGTAACGCTTTTTTGCAGGCTTTTCAGTCTGGCGGGAGCGGGAAGCATCAGATTTTTTCTTCGGAGAAGATGTTTTCTCAGATTTTGGTGCGGACTTTTTCTTCGGACGGTCGGAAGAAGTTGATGAGGACGCACGGGAAATAGCACTCTGGGAAGGGATCTCCTGAGTTCTTGCTGAGACATGTACTGGAGCCGTAGTATCTTTTGTGGCAGCAGATCTGGAAGCTTCCTCTCTTTGTGCTGCTTCCCTTTTTGCATCTGCAAGTTGTTCGGCTTCTTTTCGTTCCTTGGCAGCTTTTTTTAATTTATCAATATTGACCTTTGTCTTGCAGTGGTAGCAAAAGGCATATAAGTTATAGACAGGATTGCCGGCGGAATCTTTTCCGACCTCAATCTCTTTTAGTTTCATTTCTTCATGACATTTGTTACATTTCATTATAAAACACCCCTTAATTCTTTTGTGTATATTTTCATATACGATATTGAAAGTTTATACCTCTTCTATCATACATGAAAATCAGTGATTTGTATAGACTTGTTCTTGTGAATTTTCCGTGATAACCGGAAAATATTTTAGGAGTCGTCAGAAAAATATTTTTGCGGGAATTGAAAAAAATGGTTGTATATTTGTGAGAAAGTCTATATAATGTAAAAGAATAAAAAGCGGATTGTACAAAAAAAGCGGATAATAGAACAAACTTGTAATAAAGGAGAGGAAATATGGGAAAATATTTTGGAACAGACGGATTTCGTGGTGAGGCAAATAAGGTTCTGACAGTAGAACATGCATTTAAAGTCGGAAGATTTCTTGGATGGTATTATGGAAAGGATCATAAGGCGAAGGTTGTGATCGGGAAGGATACAAGACGGAGCAGTTATATGTTTGAGTATGCGCTCGTTGCAGGGCTGACAGCATCCGGGGCGGATGTCTATCTTCTTCATGTGACAACGACACCAAGTGTATCTTATGTGGCGAGAACGGAAGATTTTGATTGTGGAATTATGATTTCGGCAAGTCACAACCCATTTTATGACAATGGAATTAAAGTGATCAACAGTATGGGACACAAGCTGGAGGCAGAAGTTGAGGAACAGATTGAGGCATACATCGATGGGGAACTGGAGGAACTTCCGCTTGCGGAAAAAGAAAAGATCGGAAGAACTGTGGATCATGCAGCAGGAAGAAACCGCTATATCGGACATCTGATTTCACTTGCGACACGATCTTTCAAAGATAAGAGAGTCGGTCTGGACTGTTCCAACGGAAGTGCTTCGGCTATCGCAAAGAGTGTGTACGATGCGCTGGGAGCAAAGACTTATGTGATCAACAATGAGCCAGACGGAACAAACATCAATACGAACTGTGGGTCTACCCATATTGAAGTGCTTCAGCAGTTTGTGAAAGAGAAGAAACTTGATATTGCATTTGCATATGATGGAGATGCAGACCGCTGTATCGCTGTCGATGAAAATGGAAATGTTGTAGACGGAGATCTGATCCTCTATGTCTGTGGAAAATATTTAAAAGAGCAGGGAAGATTAAATGGCGATACAATCGTGACAACGATTATGTCTAATCTCGGACTTTACAAAGCGTGTGACAAAGCAGGAATCCGTTATGAGAAAACAGCGGTAGGAGATAAGTATGTCTATGAAAACATGCTTCAAAATAACTATTCGCTTGGAGGAGAACAGTCCGGGCATATTATTTTCAGTAAATATGCAACGACTGGGGACGGAATTCTTACCTCTTTGCTTTTGATGGAAGTTGTCATGGAGAAAAAACAGTCCCTCGGGAAACTTGTGGAGGAAGTGAAGATCTATCCGCAGCTTCTGAAAAATGTCAGAGTGGCAGATAAAAAGGAAGCGAGAGAGAATCCGGCTGTTGTAAAAGCGGTGGAAGAAGTGGCAGAAACACTTGGAGATGACGGACGGATCCTTGTAAGAGAGAGTGGGACAGAGCCGGTCATCCGTGTGATGGTTGAAGCCGCGACCGATGAACTCTGCAAAGAGTGTGTCGATAAAGTTATCGATGTCATGGCAGAAGAAGGGCTGGTGCTTTCTTAAAATAGAATAAAATAAAGGCTTACAAAAGCTGCTGAAAGATCAGTGTTAGATGTTTCAGCAGCTTTTGTGTAAGCCTTTTCGTTTGTAAATTTCTTATTGAGATACACTTGTTTGCCTAAATGACATAGGTCCCTGACAGAAAGTTATTTCTGGAAGAAATGATAAGGAACCCAAGGGCATTTTTCAGCAACTTCCTGGTTATACTGTTCCAGATCTTTCATCTGGCTGACAATATGTGGAAGGTCCAGAAGTTCTACAGTCTTTTCGATGATTTCTACTCCTTCTTGTGCAAGTGCTTCACGGGATGCTTCGTCCGGAATTGCAGTTGTGCTCATGTGGTCTTCTTTTTCTCCGAAGTAGTAACCGATCGAAGCACTCTGGTAAGCGAGTCCGAAGATGTCGTCAAACTTTTTGCAGGACTGTGGCTTGCTGTGTGCATACTTTGTTGTGAGCGGAACGTCTTCCAGACGGTTCATGATCTTGTATGCTCCGGTTGTGATCGCATGGAAGCTGTCCATGGATTTGAAAAGATCAGCTGCATTTTTCAACATCTGCATCGTCAGATCCATGTAGAGGATCGGAACGCCTGTCTCGTCAAAGAAATCGCGGACCATCGGGCTGCATGTCATATGTGCAGGACCATGGAAGCTAATATAGATCTGGCGTTTGAAGCCGAGACGTAACAGGTTCTTTGCGATTGCTGTCAGGTAGTCGATCCCTTCGCGGATGCTCACCTGAACCGTTCCACGCCCGCTAGCAGTTGCTCCGGCATAGAAATATGGAAGTCCGGTCAGGACAAGACCGTCACATGCTTCTGCCATTTTTAAGGCATAAGCTTCGCTGATGGTTGTCTCGGAGTCAAGTGGAAATCCACCGTGCATTTCTACAGTTCCGACCGGAACGATAATGATATCATTCCGTGATAAATACTCTTCTACTTCATCATTTAACATCTTTGGTAATATTCTTGTACGCATATCTGTTTCCTCCATTTCTAATGCAGCCCGAAGAGGGATTCTGCATTTTGATAAGCGATTTTTCTGTAAACCTCTTCTTTTAATTTACCACACTGGTACATTTCCTCCAACCATTTTCCGAGAGGAAATTCCATATCGACGTTGACCATGTCTGTCGCGAACATCAGGCGGTCACAGTATTTCTCAAGGAAAGAAAGACCGAAGGTCTCGTCGCGCATAATTGCGCAGCCACCGCTGTTGGCGGACAAGTCTCCGTACAAGTTTGGGTAGGTATCGAAAAGGTAAGAAAGTCTTCCGCCAGGGGCTACTTCTCCTTTGCCCCACTCCATACGGGAGGAGAGATCTCCGGAGGCATCGCCACTGATCTCATGCCAGAATGGCTGGCTGTGGCCGATGAATTTCAGATTTGGATATTTTTTCAGACTTTCTTCTAAAAGGGGAAGTCCGGCATCATCGACAATGCCATATTCATATCCGACTTCCGGACTCATGTGAAATAGAACCGGAAGGGAAAGTGTTTCTGCAGCAGCAAAAATTTCCTGGATCATAGGATCATCAATGCTGCGGTTGATCATTAGTTCTCCAATACCGACAGCGCCCTGATTTTTATAAGTTTCAAGCCGCTCAAAAATATTTTTCGGTACATCATCGAGATTGCACATCCAGAAATAAATTCCCGGAAATGCCTCTGCAATTTGTCTGCACTCGTCATTGCTTCCAAAAGGAACCGCAGAGTTCCCTTCTCCAGAGGACATTAAGATTCCTTTTTCAATGGAAAGCTCCCGAAGATGCGGGAGCATATGTTCTGCGCTTGACACAAACATGTGCTCAGTCTTCGGGTGCTGTTCAAAGGTGAGGTGCAGATGGATATCTGTCTTTTTCATAAAAGATTACCCTCTTTCTTTTTGGCTTCTTCTTTCAGCAAGTTCAGCATACATCTGATTTGTCTGTTTATGGTTCAGGTTGAAGATCAGTCCGATACCGATCAGTTCTAGAACACAAGTTGCAACCGGGATCAATGTTACCAGATTGTAGATACCGTCGATGGTTGCTGCAGACTGTGTTACGTTTGTACCTGCAACGTAGCCGATTGCACTAAGGGCGAAAGAAATACCGGAAGAAGCAATTGTAGAACCGATCTTACGGCTGAATGTGTAGATGGAGTACATAGATCCATCGCTTCTTTCGTGAAGTTTCCATTCACTGTAATCGAGACAGTCTGTGACAAGTGCCCAGATTAAGATTGTAAAGATTGTCTGTCCAATCATTGCAAGGATGCTTAATACAGTGAATACGTAAACATTTTCAATTTTAATCATAAATGTGATCACACTAAATATCGTACTGCTGATGATACCTGCCATTAATGTTGCTTTCTTTCCAAATTTTGCAACAAGCTTTGGAACAAGCGGGAAGCATACGATGATGATCGGGAGGCTGGAAAGGCTTAATAATGTCATTACGGAAGTATTGTGATAGTATTCCTTGAACAGGTAGCTGCGGACTTGTCCGGAACCTGTGATAAAGAGCATACTTCCGACAGTTGCCACCATGACACCGATCAGAGGACGATTCTTTACAACTGCTTTTAAGACATTTTTGTAGTTGAATTTTTCCTTCTGGCTGTTTTCAGACTGTCTGACACGCTCTATAGTCAGTTTTGTCAGTAAGACGTAGCATACGATACAGAGCACGCCGAAGAGAACAGCAAGCATTGTAAAACGTTCCGGGATAATATTACTGTTCTTGTCAAAGCAGATAACCGGAACAAAGGAAAGAGCTACCATACCTACTAAAGTTCCACCGATACTTCTTGCACGGGAAAGCTTGCTTCGATCGATAGGGTCCGTGCTGACAACACTTGCCATCGCACCGAATGGCATGGAAGTTCCTGTATAGCTCATTCCATAGAGGACATATGCAAATGCAACATATGCATGGAGTGCAACACCTTCCAGTGGAACATTCATGAAACAGAGGATACCGGAAAGTGCAAGAGGTACCATAAAGATTTTAATCCACGGTTTGAATTTGTCACCGGATTTTCCAATCATCCAGCGATCCGGGAAAGATCCCATAATCGGATCGTTGATCGCATCCCAAAGTCTTGCAAAGAGGAATAAAGATCCCATCCATGCAGGGCTGATTCCGAGTACATACGTACAGAATGTCAGGAAGTAAGCATCGATAAATAAGTTGACGAAGCTTCCTGCCATATCACCGAATACATAGCCCAGTTCATCTTTTTTCCCAAAAGGGCGAATTTTTTTGTCTGTCATAACTTTTTCTCCTTGTTGTGTAGTTTATTTCGGTGCTTACTATCATACTTCTTTAAATTTGCAATTTGAATTGCATAATTAGCATAAAACATTGCAAAAATAATACATTTTCTGCTATGATAGAAAAAGAAAGAAAACGATTTGTGAAATATTTATAAAATGATAGGAGGAATTTTGTGAAACTTAGCCAACTCAAAAAAGTGACCTACGAAGAGATCAAAAATAAGCAGTATGAGAAATTAAGGGAAACTATGGGAGAAGATATTGAGCTGTATTTTAAAGAAAGCGGACAGTTTATCGGCTATCAGGAGATGGAGATGGACAGCAAATATCTTGATGTGCATGAGGATATCAGTTACTTAAAAGACAGTGTGTCGCTGCATAGCCATATTTTCTATGAGATTCTCTTTTGCCGGAGCGGAAATATTCAATATTTGATCGGAGATATGCGCTATCAGCTGCAGCCAAATGATATTATCTTCGTTCCGCCGGGGGTCAGTCACAGACCAATCTTCGGAGAACAACTCACGGAGCCGTATCTGCGAACTGCGCTGTGGGTCAGTGCAGATTACTGGAAAAAATGCAGTGAAGAGTTAAATGCAGCAGAATGGGAAGAGAAGAAAGAGCGTCAGGAAAAGTCCTATATTATTCGTACAAACGGGGCAGTACTCTACCAGTTTCAGAAAATTTTCGAGGAACTTCTGCGGGAGGAGAAGGAAGAAAAGCCAGGGGCAGAATTATTCAGCCGCGGATTGTTCCTTCAGCTGATCTGTCTGCTGTATCGCAGCTGGAAGGGACAGGCTATGACAGAACTGAAGTCAGAAAAAGCGGCTCTTCTCGATGAGATCATCAGCTATATTGAAAAACATTTTGCAGAAGAGATTAGCCTGAAGACGATTGCGGCACATTTTCTGATCAGCGAATCGGCAATCGGTCAGCTGTTTAAAAAGCAGATGGATGTCAGTTTTTATAAGATTGTGACACAGCGAAGGCTGATCGAGGCCAAAAAACTGATTGTAGATGGAGTCCTTTTAAAAAGTATCCCGGAACTGTGTGGATTTTCCGATTACTCGGTCTTTTATAAAGCATTTGTGAAGGAGTATGGAATTTCACCGAAAGAGTTCCGAACAATGGTGAGAGGAGAACAGTATGATTAATCGTGAGGATATGCTAGAGCTTACCAGACGTATGACACTTTCCCGCACATCTTTTACCCGGATTGCCGGATGTTATGTCGATGCAGAGGGAGAATATGACGGGAGTTTTAATACAAACTTTCTGAAGCTCTCTTCGCAGGAGAGAAAAAAGCATTTAGAAATTGCAAAAGCAATTCCATTTTCGGAGACAAATATACAGCTGAAAAAATTTCAATTTGATCGGGAAGCAAGAAGGGCCGGCAGCATGTGGCAACTTTTGATGGGACTGCGCCAGTGCGGTCTGAAAAATGATGCGCTGATGGAAACGTTTTATGATGTGGTCATGGAAAATTATTATATGGATTCGGGATATGCAGTCTACATGTTTCATGACCGCTATGACATTCCAGCAAAGGCGGCAGACAAGGAGCGATTAGGGGAATCCGAGGAAATGTTTGAATATCTGATTTGTGCAATCTGTCCACTTCTGGGCAGCTATGAGCCAGGGAAACCGGAATGCGGATTTCTCTTTCCGGCATTTACAGATAGAGCCGGGGATTTAAACCATGTGAATATTTACAGCGTAGATCCACGAAGTGAGTGTATAGATGTGATGAAGAAGATTTTGGGAATCTGATTTAGATGCAGCAATATTTGCGGTGCTACTTCCCGATCAATGAATAATGAGAAAATAAAAACAGACAACCATTCAAAAAGAACGGTTGTCTTTGTTATGTTCCCTTGTTCATCAGAAAGGGGAAAGTTGAGCTTATACACGAATCCATCCCATTGCTTCTGATACCGCAAATGCGAGGACAAGTACGAGAAATACAGGTGCGATCCATTTCAGCATTATGGTATAAAATTTCTTCATCTTAAATGGAGCATTTAATTCTACTTCATCGGAAATGACTTTGGCTCCGACGAAGTGTCCGACACAGATACAGGTCAGGATTGCCACGATCGGCATCAGTACACTGTTGCTGATAAAATCAAAAAAGTCTAAAAGTCCCAGACCAAGGATCTTGATGAAACTCAGAGGACCAAAGCCAAGAGAGACGATCGATCCGAGGATTAAAACATATACAGTAATGATCAGTGTTGATTTTTTGCGGCTCCACCCGAATTTATCCCGGAGAATGGAAACATTTGTCTCCATAAGGGAGATAGAGGATGTGAGGGCTGCGAACAATACTAATAAGAAAAATACAGCACCGATTACTCCGCCCAATGTCATGTCATTGAATACTTTTGGGAGGGTGATAAACATCAAAGAGGGTCCTTTGCCAAGTGCAGCTTCATCTCCGCCGGAAAAAACAAACACTGACGGTACGATGAGAAGACCTGCAAGGAAAGCGATTGCTGTATCAAAAAGTTCAATCTGCCGCACGGAAGCTTCCAGGTGGCTGTCTTTTTTCATGTAGGAACCGTATGTAATCATGATACCCATGGCAAGAGACATGGAATAAAATAATTGTCCCATAGCAGCCAGCACCGTTGTGGCAGAAAATTTAGAAAAATCAGGAAGCAGGTAGTACTTTACTCCTTCAGCAGCGCCTGGTCTTGTAATACAGAAGATGCAGACACCTACAATTAAAACAATCAGCAGCGGCATCATAAAGCGACTTGCTTTCTCTACACCTTTTTCTACTCCGAAGATTACAATTGCGGAAGTCAGAAGGATAAAAATAGCAAACCAGACAACTGGAGATACGGATTCACTGATAAAACCGGTGAAAAATTCATCCCCTGCAGCTGCACTTACTTTCCCGGTCAGGAAGGTGAATAAGTATTTGATTACCCATCCGCCGATGACGCAGTAGTAAGGGGTGATAATAAACGGAACGATACAGGCAAGTACGCCTACGAATCCAAAACGTTTATCTAGTTTTTGGAAAGCACCAATAGCACTGACACCGGTTTTGCGGCCGATTGCAATTTCTGTGATCATAAGAGTGAAACCAAATGTGACAGCCAGTATTAAATAGACTAGCAGAAAGATCCCTCCACCATATTTTGCTGCCAGATAAGGAAACCTCCAAAGATTCCCAAGACCTACTGCAGAGCCGGCAGCAGCAAGTACAAAGCCCATTTTGCCTGAAAATGATCCTCGTTTTTTGTCCATAATAATTTCCTCCCATCATAAGTTTATTGTTTTCTGCTTTAGAGTGATACAACATTAATGCTAAAAACAGAATATTTAGGAATCATTATGCCACGAGATGTGAGAAAAAACAAGGATTTTCTTTATAAAAATGAAAAAAATATAAAAAATAAATAAATTGCTTGAAAACAATGAGGTGATTTCGAAACTATTTTAGAAAAAAATCCCGGCGATTATGCAACGCATAGTGCCGGGAGAATGAAAATCTGTGATAATATAATATACTTCAAAAATCAGAAAATATTGAGAAGCTCTTTGGTTACAGATTTTATGGGAGTAATCCTATTAAATTGTATTATGAAATCCTTTTCCGATGATCTCACTTGTGTTGGAAATCAGGATAAATGCGGTTGGTTCCACCTCTTTGATATAGTTTCGGAGGCGGATCGCCTGATGACGGTTCAATACGGTGAAAACAAGACTCTTTGGTTCACCGGAGAAAGCTCCTTTTGCCTCACAGGTTGTCGCACTTCGATGAAGCTCATGCATGATAAAATCACAGATTGGTTCTGGATTATCGCAGACGACATTGAAATATTTACATAGGTTGAAACTTTCAATGACATTGTCGATCATCAGTGAGCGGACAGCAAGACCAAGGAAAGAATAGAGTCCGGTCTCGATGTCGAAGACAAAACATCCTGCGATTGTGATTACAAGATCGGTGAGCAGAAGCGCCCTTCCGATATTGAAATCTGAGTATTTCTTTAAAATCGCTGCAATGATATCCGTACCTCCGCTGGAAGCTCCGATATTGAACAAAATGGCGGAGCCAAATGCCGGCAGTGCGATCGCAAAGGTCAACTCGAGCATCGGCTGATCTGTCAGTGGATGGCTCATTGGGTAGATCCGCTCTAAAAGGGAAAGAGTGACGGAGAGAAGTGTGCTGCAGTAAGCAGTCTTCAGTCCAAATTTTTTTCCGAGCACAATGAACCCGAGCAGGAGAAGAAGCATGTTCGTCAGAAAAGTAAAGTCACTGGCTGACATGACCCCTGTCTTGGCAACTAAAACGGCAAGACCGGTGATTCCTCCGAAGGTAAAATTATTGGCAAATTTGAAAAAATAGATACCAACCGCCATGATCAGGATACTTCCGGTTAATAGTGAAAAAGATTTCCATTTTGATTTTGTATTCATTTGTGCAGACCTCAGCATTTTATAAAAATTTAATAATCTATGTAGATTGTACCGCGGAGGAAATGAAAAGTCAACGGATAGAACGGAATTGTTCCGGCAATAATAAAATCGGAGAGGAGATAGTAATTATGATGTATAAATGTTTGCCGATTACGGACATTTACGCCAGAGAAATTATAGATTCCAGAGGAAATCCGACGGTGGAAGTGGAGGTACTTGCCGGAGAAGCATATATAGGCAGAGCCGCAGTTCCTTCCGGTGCATCGACAGGGAAATATGAGGCAGTTGAATTGCGTGATGGGGAAAAGCGTTACAATGGTCTGGGCGTACAGCAGGCAGTGGCAAATGTCAATGAGAAGATCGCTGAAAATTTGATCGGGATAAATGTGTTTGAGCAGGCGAAGATCGATCAGCTTCTCATGGAGCTGGATCGGACAGAAAATAAAAGTGGGCTTGGGGCAAATGCAATGCTAGGTGTGTCACTGGCAGCGGCAAAGGCGGCGGCAGAAGCGCTTCAGATTCCGCTGTATTCCTATCTGGGAGGAACAAATGCAAAAAAGATGCCGGTTCCGATGATGAATATTTTAAACGGAGGGGCACATGCGGATAATACGTTAGATATTCAGGAATTTATGATCATGCCGGTAGGGGCCTGTTGCTTTCGGGAAGGGCTCCGCATGTGTGTGGAGATTTATCATGAGTTGAAAAAATTATTGAAGGAAGAACAACTGGCGACCGGAGTCGGAGATGAAGGAGGATTTGCCCCGGATCTTCCAAATGCAAAAGAGGCATTGAAGCTGATTGCAAAGGCAGTGGAGCGAGCCGGATATCGTCTGAAAAAAGATATTGTCATTGCCCTTGATGCGGCGGCGAGTGAGCTGTATGATAAAAAGATGAAAAAATATTATTTCCCAGGCGAGGGGAAAATGAACTGTCAGAAAATCGCCAGATCGTCGGAAGAGATGATTGATTATTACGAAGAACTGGCGACGGATTATCCGATTGTGTCCATCGAAGATCCGTTAGACGAAGAAGACTGGGAAGGCTGGGAATTGCTCACAACAAGACTTGGACAAGATATGCAGCTTGTGGGAGATGATCTGTTTGTCACAAATGTAAAAAGGTTAAAGAAGGGGATTGATAAGAACGTGGCCAATGCGATTCTCGTGAAAGTTAATCAAATTGGTACGCTCACAGAAGCGATGGACGCGGTAAAACTTGCGCAAAATGCCGGGTATCATGCCATCGTTTCCCATCGTTCGGGAGAGACGGAAGACTGTACGATCGCAGATCTTGCAGTCGCATTGAATGTCGGGCAGATTAAGACAGGAGCACCGTGCAGATCCGAGCGTGTGGCAAAATACAATCAGCTGCTCCGGATCGAAGAATCGCTGGGGGATGTGGCGGAGTACCAAAATCCTTTTCCATTTCTCGCAGAGCCGGAAGAATAGAAAGAAATCGTTTGCTAGTTTCCCGAAAAACTTCTTTGAAAGTTATCTGAGTTGAACTTGCAACCGATTCTCTCTTGTGGTATAATGAATATTGTTTATCCACGGGAGGTGTAAAAATGGAAATTTTGAAAATTGTATTAACTATTTTATTTGTAATAGACGGTATCGCATTGACAATCATTGTACTTCTTCAGGAAGGGAAGTCCGCAGGGCTTGGTTCGATCGCAGGTGGAGCGGAAACATACTGGGGACAGAACAAGGGACGTTCTATGGAAGGTGCACTTGTCAAATCTACGAAGTTCTTAGCATGTTTATTTATGATACTGGCAGCAGCTTTGAATCTCGGTGTATTTAACTAGATCGTACTTGCTATTGCTTTCGTCTGTGCGATTTGGTAGGATGTGAGGGAGAGCGGATATGCTATCGGTGAAGTGTTACTGAGAAGCAATACAAAGATTTGCTGAAGAAATTGTCAAAGAAATCAGAAAAAGACAGTTTGGAAAAATGTGTAAATGTAGAACATACCTGTTGTCAGATAGGTATGTTCTTTTTCGTTACATAGGAAATTCCTATGTAACGAAAAACACGCTGCTAACGACACCGTTCGCGTGCGGAGAGTCTGACTTGCGAGATTCTTTGCTCGTTTCTGGGCAAGTTCAGAAATAATTGTAGGGAAATGAGATACGAAAAAAAGGAGTGAAACGATTGGAACAGACATTTGAAAAAAGAAAAAAGATTATATACAATTTTATTTGTGATGATTTTTATGTACCGATGAAGTTGAAAGAACTGGCAATTCTTCTTCAGGTGCCGAAGGATCAGAGAAATGAATTAAAGAAAGTGATGGATGCGCTTGTGGCAGACGGAAAGGTTTCTGTTACACAGAAAGGAAAGTATGTGAAAGGAACTGCAAAGCAGCTTGTCGGAACTTATCAGGCGCATGCACGAGGATTTGGCTTTGTTACGGTCGAAGGACAAGCCGATGATATTTTTATCTCAGAGGACGATGCGAATGGGGCATTTCACATGGACCAGGTGGAAGTTGTCATAACAAAAGCACCCGAAGGAAAGCGAAGAGAAGGGAAAATTGTGCGGATTCTTTCCCATGGAACGGTGAAGCTGGTCGGATACTTTCAGAAAAATAAAAACTTTGGTTTTGTGATCCCGGACAATGACAGGTTTGTCAAAGATATTTTTGTGCCGTTGGAGCGCTCAAAAGGGGCAGTGACCGGGCATAAAGTTGTTGTTGAACTGACTTCTTATGGAAAAGACGGCAAGAAGCCGGAAGGAAAGGTTGTTGAGATCATCGGGCATGTGAATGATCCGGGCACGGACATTATGTCGATCGTGAAAGGGTATGATCTTCCGGTAGAATTTCCGGAGAAGGTGTTAAATCAGGCAGAGCGGGTGGCAAAAGACGTCACAAGTGCAGATATGGCAGGGCGTATGGATATCCGTTCCTGGAGAATGGTAACGATCGATGGAGAAGATGCGAAAGATCTGGACGATGCGATCTCCATTACAAAAGAAGGAGAAAATTATCAGCTCGGTGTGCATATTGCGGATGTGACAAACTATGTGCAGGAGCGAAGTGCACTTGATAGGGAGGCATATGAGCGCGGAACGAGTGTGTATCTTGTTGACCGGGTGATCCCGATGCTGCCACATGCACTTTCCAATGGAATCTGCTCTCTGAATGCAGGGGAAGACAGACTGGCGCTTAGCTGTATTATGACTGTCAATCCAAAAGGAGAGGTGATCGATCACAAAATAGCAGAGACCGTCGTCCATATTGATCAGCGCATGAGCTACACAAGTGTCAAAAAAATACTGGAGGACAGAGATCAGGAAGAAATGGAAGCGTATAAAGAATTTGTGCCAATGTTTGAACTGATGGCAGAGCTTGCGAAGATTTTAAGAGAGAAAAGACACCGCAGAGGTTCGATCGATTTTGATTTTCCAGAAAGTAAGATCATGCTGAATGCGGATGGCACTCCGACAGAGATCAAACCATATGATCGGAATACTGCGACAAAAATCATTGAAGATTTTATGCTGCTTGCAAACGAAACGGTGGCAGAGGATTATTTCTGGCAGGAGATCCCGTTTGTCTACCGGACACATGATGTGCCAGATGAGGAAAAAATTCAAAAATTATGCACATTTATCAATAATTTTGGACATTCCATGCATGTGGCAAACAAAGAAGTAAGACCGAAGGAAATTCAAAAGCTGCTCGCCAAAGTAGATGGTACGCCGGAAGGGGATTTTATCAGCAGACTGGCATTGCGTTCGATGAAACAGGCAAAATACACACCGGAAAATACAGGGCATTTTGGACTTGCAGCGCAGTATTACTGCCATTTCACATCACCGATCCGAAGATACCCGGATCTTCAGATCCATCGGATCATCAAAGAGACACTGCGTGGAAGGATGAATGAAAACCGTATGGAACATTATGAATCCATTTTACCGGAAGTAACAAAGCATGCAAGCCAGATGGAGCGCAGGGCAGAAGAGGCAGAGCGTGAGACAATCCGCTTAAAGAAGGCAGAATATATGGAGCAACACATTGGTGAAGTGTTTGCAGGAGTCATTTCAAGTATTACAAAATGGGGCATGTATGTAGAACTGGAAAATACAGTGGAAGGATTGATCCATGTTACCAATATGCATGACGACCACTACGATTACTATGAAGACCGCTTTGAGATGATTGGGGAGCATACACGAAGATCATATAAACTCGGACAGAAAGTCTATGTCAGGGTACTTGACACAGACCGTCTGCAGCGTACAATAGATTTTGAACTGGTAAATAAGGGGGATGAGGAAGATGGCGAAAACATCGACGAAACTGATTGCCAACAATAAAAAGGCATACCACGATTATTTTATCTTAGACACTTACGAGGCAGGAATTGCGCTGCATGGTACGGAGGTGAAATCCCTCCGTATGGGAAAATGCAGCGTCAAAGAATCGTTTATCCGGGTGGAAAATGGAGAAGTTTTTATCTATGGAATGCATATCAGTCCATATGAGAAAGGAAATATTTTCAACAAAGACCCGCTCCGCCCGAGAAAGCTGCTGTTACATAAGGCAGAGATCAATAAAATGATCGGAAAGACAAAGGAAAAAGGAATGGCGATCGTACCACTCAAAGTATATTTCAAAGGAAGTTTAGTGAAAGTAGAGATTGGTCTTGCGCGAGGAAAGAAACTCTATGACAAGCGAAATGACATCGCAAAGAAAGATCAGCAAAGAGAGGCACAGAGAGATTTCAAGATTAGAAATCTTGGGTAGACAGCTGCGGTTACAAGACTGCAGCTGCAAAGTGAAGAAAGTAGGTTTGTGAAGCAGCAGTAAAAAAAGGCAGTATGAAAATAGAAAATCTGATAAAGAACAGGAGAAAAACATGGTACCTACAACAAAAGAGGCATTGAGAAAACTGGTGACAGATACGACGATAGAGATTTATGAAGATCTGACACCGCAGCTGATCCAGATGATCGATCAGACAAAGCACGATGAAAAACTGACTGAGGCGCAGAAGCAGGATGAAATCTCCCTGCATTTACTCGGGTATGTAAAATCTTGTACAAATGAGATCATCGTTGATGTTCTTGCCGAGATTTTGGGACTGGAATAAGAAGTGAGATAGAATTCCTCTGTAATAAAATTGTAAAATCGTTGTGAAATCAGATGAAATAATAGAATAAATTTTATTTGAAAATAAGAAGTGAAATTTAGATAGGCATATCGGGATCACGTTGCATATTTTGAGTTGTTTTTGAAACAACCAGAATGTAACAGTGATACTGATATGCCTTTTTCTTTAGTTTTGTTCTTTTGATATGAATGAAAAAGATTATTCAATCTTTGATAAAAAATCCGGAAGGGATGCAGACTCGGCTGCGAACTGGATCCATTGCATGAAACGTTCAGGATCATCCATCGATTCTATTTTCTGGAGAAGATCATTGGGAAGCATATCAAATTTTTGCAGAAGGGAAAGAAGAAGAGAAGTGAGACGTTTGAGATTTTCACTGCGCTCTTCCGTACGACCTTTTTCAATACCTTTGCGCATGCCTTCTTCATGCTCTTCCTGCAGTAATTCTTCCAATAACATAAATCGTTCCTCCATTTCTCTGTTTTCTTTAATTTGGCTGATGGATCGTTGGAGCTTTCTGACGTATTCGTTATGGAAATCCTTGCTGCTTTCTGATAAATCGGCTTTGACAAATTTGAGAAAAGAAACGAGTGCTTCCGGAACTTCCGATTTATTTTTGCCTGCTGTGCTTAAAAAGATAGTGTAAAGACCGTCGTTGAATGCGAGAGAACCTTCTTCTCTGCAGGCGGTGTAAAAGGAATATAAGTATTTTCCGAAGCCGAATGGGTCAAAATCACAGATAAAGATTACATAAGTATCAGGAAGTTCACGGTAATCAGAACCGCTCAGCAACAGATCCATATCAATCTGGCTGTGATAATAACGGCTGCGCTTGCCGAGAGTGGATTTTCGAAGTACCTGCATTTCAATATTGTACCGGGTATTTGTATCATCCTTTGCATAGACATCAAGACGGACGCCTTTGTACTCTGGATGATAGATCATACTTTTTTCGGTACTTACGATGATTCTGTCCAGTTTTTTGTGAAGAAGTAATTCCAGTAAGCCTTTGCAGTTTTCCGGATCAGTCATTACAGCGCCAAACATAAAATTGTCTTTGATCGTAAGATCTTGTAAAGTTTTTTTCATGGTAAGTTCCTCCTTGAAACAGAGGAATTCTATGAAAAAATTATAGCATGATAGAGTGGAGTGAGCAAGAAGAAGTTCGATTTAGAATGATAAGAAAAACGTTTTAATAATATCGGATATACTGTAAATATATCTAAAAAAAGAGGCAAGAAAAGTATCGCACTGCTAAAAGAGATTCTCGCAATTCCGAGTGTGAATGGAGTGGACAAAATATTAGAGGAAATAGATTTGTCGTCAGGCTCTCTTTTGCTGATTGGGGAACCTACCGGATGCAAACTGGGAGTGGCGCAGAAAGGGTGCATATGGGGTATATAATTGTCTGAAAAAGCATAAAATAGCTGTGCCGGAAGAAATTTCGCTAGTTGGCTATGACGATATTTTCTTTTCGGAGATTTTGGACGTTCCGCTGACAACGGTCAGTCAGCCGGTCTATGACATGGGAGTGGAGGCAGTACAGCAGCTGATCAGTGAGATAGGCAGTGGAGTGAATTCTCAGAAGTGTATTACATTTCAGCCAAGACTTGTCGTACGGGAGAGTACAGTAGAGCACTCAGAATAAAATATCCTTGACATTTGTGTTATATATAGAATATAATAATGACACGAATCGTTTGCAGTCATACCAGACAGAAAAGTCATGATTAGGGCTTGTACTGGTTTCGACGGGGGTTCTGAAGTTGAGGAAGCCATTCGCGGGGCGGGACCGCGTATCAATCCGTATTTAAATATAAACGCAGACGAAAATTTAGCGTACGCTGCCTAGTTGCAGCAGTCGGCCTTAAGTCACTCACTGCTTAAGTCACCGGCTTCAAAGAGGTGAGGCACTTCGTTTCCAAAGCTTTGAGGGAATGGAAGAATTTATGAAGCTACTAAAGTGAAGAGCCTGTCATTAGGCGATTCATGGAGGGAATGTCAAAATAATGACTGTAATGGGAGATGCCGCAATGGACGGGCTTTCGGACAGGGGTTCAACTCCCCTCAGGTCCATGTAAAACCTCAGTGTACACTGGGGTTTTTATTTTTATATAGCATTTTGTGTTGCAAAAGGTTGAAGCTTGTTGGGATGAATAATAAGGAAGATAAAAATAATGATTTATTTAAAAATAATCTTTTTGACCTTGGTATATGTTGGGCAGAGATATCCATGTACGACAGCAGGGTTACTGGTATGGTGCATAGGCTGTATCGGGATTGCTGTCTCAAGATCTTTCCCTTTGGGGATGAGTCTTATTGTCGGAGTAATTGGGATGATAGTATTTCTCAGATGGATGTTTGCAGCATTGGCTGATTTTGGTAGTGAAAGGAAAAAGATTCAGAGACGGTTAAAAAAGAGAGAAGTGTTTGAGCGATATCTGAAGTATTTAGAGGAAAGCCTCAGGTAGCATTCGGGAGGAAATGGAAAAATATGAAGATTATTGTATGTGTGGGGGATAACAATGCCATGTTGTTCCATAATCGTCGTATCAGCAGAGACAGGGCTGTAATAGAGGACATTCTTCGGATGGTGTCCAAAGAAGTGAAGAAAGATGGACGAGCAAGAATTTGGATGAACGAATATTCCTCCGAATTGTTTCGAACGTATTCAGGGGATATTTCTGTGTCAGAAAGATTTTTGGAAGAAGCTGGCGAAGAGGAGTATTGTTTTGTGGAAAATGTGCCGATCCAGGAATATAAAGATGAAATACAAACTGTGGTGTTATATCGATGGAATCGAAAATATCCGGCAGACATAAGATTTGCTATGGACCTTTCTAGATGGAAGATGGTGGAATGCGTGGAATTTTCGGGGCATTCCCATGAGAAAATTACGAAGGAAGTTTATGTCAAATAAGGGAAAGCATAATAGGAGGAATCAGGATGAAGCAATGGAAGAAAAATAGAAAATATCGGCTTCTCGGTGTAGTGACTGCATGTGTGATGGTTTTTATGTCAGCATGTGCAGGCAAGGCAGAACAGGAGAAAACTTCAGCAAATGCGCAGCAGGAGACGGTTCCGGTGTCTGGGACACAACAGTCAGATATTTCTATGGAGACCATTCCAGAATATGATGGGGAACCGTATGTGGTGATTGATGACAATGAGCCAAATTTTACGGAAGAAGAATTGCAGCCAGAAGCATATGAGACATATGGAACATTGGATGCACTTGGGCGTTGCAGTACTGCAGAGGCAAGTATCGGGGAGGAACTAATGCCGACGGAGAAGCGTGGAGCGATCGGGCAGGTGAAACCGACTGGATGGCATACTGTAAAGTATGATATGGTGGAGGGAAAATATCTGTATAACCGTTGTCATTTAATCGGTTATCAGCTGACTGCCGAAAATGCCAATGAGGAAAATTTGATCACAGGAACGAGATATATGAACACGGAAGGGATGCTTCCATTTGAAAATATGGTTGCAGACTACATCAAAGAAACTGGCAATCATGTGATGTACCGTGTCACACCGGTGTTTGAAGGGGAAAATCTTGTGGCATCGGGAGTGCAGATGGAAGCAGAATCGGTGGAAGATCAGGGAGCAGATCTTTCCTTTAATGTATATATGTATAATGTACAGCCGGGAGTGGAGATTGATTATAAAACCGGAGAAAGCCGGGAGGCAAACGAACTTCTGCCAGCTTCCAAAAACTCTGACAAAGCAGGAAACACTGCTTCAGGAACTGCTTCTGACAAAGACAGTTCAGATCCGGTGAGTGAGCAGACTTATATATTAAATACGAGCAGTAAGAAGTTTCACAAAGAATCCTGCTCTGGTGTCAAGTCGATGAAAGAGAAGAATAAAAAGGTTTATACTGGAAAGCGGGAGGAAGTGATCGAGCAGGGATATGCTCCATGTGGCAACTGCCATCCGTAATCGGAAGCTAATATCGAAAAACTTTAGAAAAATTTCATAATATACTTGCGTTCTCATTAAAAAAGTAATAAAATCAAACTACTTGGAGTGATTAATAATGAGAATGAACTATTTAGTATCTGTCTTTTATTTTTATAGATAAGTATCTTTCAACCCTGAACATTCGAGTTGTTTCTTTTGGGTGCATGAAGAACTTATTTTATAAGAATAGGCAGATACTTTTTTACTTTAAACAGAGAAAGTGGGAGGAGTGGACAGATGGAATTATCCGTTAATCTGACAGAACAGAAAAGTCGTATTATTATAGAAAGAGATGCCATGCTTCATCTGGCAGATTATATAGATGTAAACTGTAAGGTGATGATCATTACCGATGATGGAGTGCCGGAACGATATCAGAAGCAAGTGCTTGCACAGTGTCCGCAGGGGTATCTACATGTATGCAGACACGGTGAGGGGGCAAAAAGCTTTCCGGTCTATCAGCAGATCTGCGAAAAACTGCTGCAGCTGAATTTTTCCAGAAAGGATCGGATCCTTGCGCTGGGAGGCGGAGTGATTGGAGATCTCAGTGGATTTGTGGCAGCGACCTTTAAGCGTGGGATGAAGTTTGCATCCATTCCGACAACGACTTTGTCGCAGATTGATTCCAGTATCGGAGGGAAGGTTGCAGTCAATCTCGGGGAAGTGAAAAATGTGATCGGGACCTTTTATCATCCGGAGGTAGTGTTGATTGACTTGAATACACTTCGGACATTGCCGAAACGTCATTATTACAATGGACTTGTGGAGGCGGTCAAGGCAGGAATGATTGCAGATCCGGAAATTTTCCGACTGTTTGAGGAGGAAGAGATCGATCAGGCTCTTGAAGAGATCATCACCCGCTCGCTGATCGTGAAGAAGCATGTGGTAGAAGAGGATGAGAAGGAGCAGAATCTCCGAAAGATATTGAATTTCGGGCATACGATCGGGCATGCGATCGAGAGTATTTACCATCTGCATGATTATTATCATGGGGAATGTGTAGCAATGGGGATGATGAAGATTCTCGAGGATGAGCAGTTGAAAGAGCGTTTGAAAAGCATTTTAAAGAAGATGGAGATTCCGCTGGATGTTCCGTATGAAATCCAGGAGGTCATTGATTTTATTAAGAAAGATAAAAAGGCAAGCGGAGACCAGATTACAATCGTTCAGGTCCGTGAAATTGGAAAGGCGGAGCTGATCGATATGAAGATCGAGGATATGAGAAAATTTTGCTGATAAAAATATACAGGAGGTGACCAGATGAGAGTAGGGCTTGTCGGGGGAAAACTTGGACATAGTTTTTCGAAACCAATCCACGAGAAACTTGCAGATTATACATACGATCTGATTCCATTAACCGAGGAAGAATTTCATGAATTTTTTAAAAAGAAAGAGTTTGATGCGGTGAATGTGACAATTCCTTATAAGGAAACAGTGATGCAGTATTGTGATGTGATCGATGAGAAAGCAAGTGCGATCCATGCGGTCAATACGATTGTCAATCGGGATGGAAAATTATATGCAACGAACACTGATTTTGCGGGATTGAAGCAGATGATTCAACATAATGGAGTAGAGATTTGTGGAAAAGTTTGTTGTATTCTTGGCACCGGGGGGACAAGTAAGACCGCGGAGGCAGTCCTTCATGATATGGGGGCAGAGAAGGTTTATATTGTAGGGAGAAATCAGACGGATCCGATAATCTCTTATGAGGATTTGGAGAAGTATCAGGAAATACAGGTGTTTATCAATGCGACCAGCGTTGGGATGTATCCGAAAAATGACGAATGCCTGATCAATCTGAAGAAATTTCCGAATGCAGAGGCGGTAGTTGATGTCATTTACAATCCGATGAAGACAAAGCTCTGTCAGCAGGCAGAGGAGCAGGGGCTGCGGGCAGTCAATGGACTGGAAATGCTTGTGGCGCAGGCAAAATACGCAGTGGAGTTTTTTCTGGATACAAAGATTGAAGATAGGGAGATAGACCGCATAGTTGCTGAGATGAAGAAGGATATGATGAATCTTGTATTGATCGGGATGCCGGGATGCGGAAAGTCTACGATTGGCAAGAAGACTGCAAAAGAAATCGGGAAGACATTTGTAGATTTAGATAAGGAAATTGAAAAGGAAGCGAAGATGACGATTCCTGAGATTTTTGAGAGATATGGTGAGAGTCGGTTTCGGGAAATTGAACAGGAAGTCTGTGCCAGAATTGCAAAAGAGCATGGACAAGTGATCTCCTGCGGAGGAGGAATTATCAAAAACGCTGAAAATATGGAAAAACTCCGGCAAAATGGGATTGTATTCCATATCCGACGGAATGTGAATGCGCTGGCAGTCGGCGGAAACAGACCACTTAGCACAAGCAGAGAAAAATTAAGACAGATGGAGCAGGAGCGGATGCCGCTTTATCAGAAATATAGTGATATTGAAATTAATAATGATACAGTATTTAAGCTGGCTGTACAGAAAGTGAAGGAGGGATTTGATGAAGTTTTTGATCATTAACGGACCGAACATCAATATGCTCGGGATTCGAGAGCCGGGGATTTATGGAAAAGAGAATTATGAAGCGCTTTTGGAACTGTGTAGGAAAACCGGAGAAGATTATGGGATAGAGATTGAGTGTTTTCAGAGCAATCATGAAGGAGCGATCGTCGACAAAATCCAGCAGGCGTATGGAGTGATGGACGGAATCGTCATCAATCCGGCAGCATACACACATACGAGTATTGCTATTTTGGATGCTCTCAAAGCGGTACAAATTCCATGTGTGGAAGTACACATTTCCAAAGTGGAAGAAAGAGAAGCGTTCCGGCAGATTTCTTATGCGGGGCAGGCGTGTTTCCATACAATTACCGGACAGGGAATCGCAGGTTACCGGATGGCGATTGAGGTATTGAAAGAAAAACTGGGGCATTGATCTGCAGGTGACAGATGCCATACACATAGAGAGAAAGAAAATAGGTTAGAGGACGAGGAAAGAAGAAAATGATTATTACATGTAAAAAAGGAGCTCCTCAGAATGAGGTAGAGAAGATTGTAAAAGGATTTGAAGAGAAAGGACTGGAAGTCAACACGATTCTTGGAACGAATTACAACGTGTTTGGAATCGTTGGAGATACGACAGTTGTAGATGAGAAGCTGGTGCGTGCCAATCCGTGGATCGAGGATGTGACAAGGATTGCAGCGCCATATAAGAAGGTTAACAGGTTATTTCACCCGGAGGACAGCATCATCGATGTGGCGGGAATTAAAGTTGGAGGCAAGGAAAAAGTTGTTGTCATTGGCGGACCTTGCTCCGTGGAAGGAAAGGAACAGATCTGCGAGATTGCCGAAGAGGTAAAGCAAGCCGGAGGATGCATGTTAAGAGGTGGTGCATATAAGCCGAGAACGTCACCATATGCATTTCAGGGACTTGGAACTGAGGGTATTTTAGATATGGTAGAGGCAAGAAAACGAACAGGATTACCGATCGTGTCTGAAATCATGAGCGCAGATAAAATTGATGAATTTGTAGAGTATGTAGATCTGATCCAGGTAGGAGCTAGAAATATGCAAAATTTTGATTTGCTCAAAGCACTTGGGAAGATCAACAAACCGATCTTATTAAAGAGAGGACTTTCCAATACGATTGAGGAATGGCTGATGTCTGCAGAATATATTATGTCCGGCGGAAATGAGAATGTCATTCTTTGTGAGCGGGGGATCCGTACCTTTGAGCGTTATACGAGAAACACGCTGGACCTCAGTGTTGTTCCGATCATAAAGAAGAAGAGCCACCTGCCGATCATTATTGATCCTTCTCATGCAACAGGTGATTGGGATCTTGTAGAATCTATGAGCCTTGCGGCGATTGCAGCAGGCGCAGATGGTCTGATCGTGGAGGTGCACAACAATCCGGAGAAGGCATGGAGTGACGGAGCACAATCGCTGAAGCCAGAAAAATTCAAGACGATGATTGAGAAAGGAAGAGTCATCGCACAGGTGATCGGAAGAGATATTTAATATTAGGAAAATGCAAAAAGAAGCAGACATCTGAAAAGCTGTGCAGAAAATAGGAACAAGTCAGAGTGACAAAGGGTAGAGAGAAGGAGAAAAAATTATGATCATTACAGTGAAAAAAGGGATTCCCGAGGAAGAAGTGAAAAAACTGGTCCACACATTTGAGGAGAGAGGATTTCAGGTAAATGATTCTCAGGGAACAGATTATCATATTTTAGGGCTGATCGGAGATACCACGAGTCTGGATGAAAAAATTATTCAGGCCAATCCACTTGTCTCTGAGGTGACAAGAATTGCAGCGCCGTATAAGAAAGCAAATCGGATGTTTCATCCGGAAGACACAGTTGTAGATGTGGCAGGAGTGAAGATCGGCGGTCAGGAGAAGATTGTTGTCATCGGAGGGCCATGTTCCGTGGAGAGCAGGGAACAGATCTGTGAGATTGCAAAAGAAGTGAAGGCGGCAGGAGCAGATATGTTAAGAGGCGGAGCGTACAAACCGCGTACTTCCCCATATGCATTCCAGGGACTGGAGACCGAAGGAATTAAGGATATGGTGGAAGCAAGAAGACAGACAGGACTTCCGATCGTCAGTGAACTGATGGATGCAGAGCATATTGAAGAGTTTGTGGAGCATGTGGATCTGATCCAGATTGGGGCAAGAAATATGCAGAACTTTTCTCTTCTGAAAGCAGTCGGAAAGATTCAGAAGCCAATCTTATTAAAGAGAGGACTTTCCAATACAATCGAAGAGTGGATCATGTCAGCAGAATATATTATGGCAGGCGGAAATGAAAACGTCATTCTCTGTGAGCGAGGAATCCGTACATTTGAAAAATATACGAGAAATACATTAGATCTCAGTGTAGTTCCGATCATCAAGGAGAAGACACATCTGCCGATCATCATCGACCCTTCTCATGCAACTGGAAACTGGAAATGGATTGAGTCTATGAGTCTTGCGGCGATTGCAGCAGGAGCAGATGGACTGATCGTAGAAGTGCATAATAACCCGGAAGCGGCATGGAGTGATGGGGCACAGTCATTAAAACCAGAGAAATTTAAACAGGTCATCGAAAAAGGAAGGATGATCGCGCAGGTAGTAGGAAGAGAGATGTAAACATGCAGGTACAAAAGCCGGATTATCAAAATAGTATTTTGAATTTAGTCAATTCGATTTTGCACAATTATGGTGCACCGCATCGATATACTACCCTTCCGGAGGCGGATGAAATTTTGAAAAAGGATTACAGACATGTGGTGCTTCTTGTGCTGGATGGAATGGGTGTCAGTGTCCTTGAGAGGTTTTTGCCGGAGGAAAGTTTCCTTCGCAGTCATTTTCAAAAAGAAATCTCCAGTGTATTTCCGCCTACAACGGTTGCCGCCACAACAACACTGGAGAGTGGACTTGCACCGGCAGAACACGGATGGCTTGGGTGGAGCATGTATTTTCCGGAAATCCAGGACAAGGTCAATGTATTTCTCAATACGACCGGAAGTGGCGGAGTGATCGAAGGAGAATTGCTGGCTGATAGGATGATGCCGTATGAAAAGCTGGGAAGCCAGATTATGCATGCCTGTGAGGCAAAGGCATATGAAGTATCTCCGTTTGGAGATTACCATATAGATACCTTTGAGGAATTACTCAGCGGTGTGAAGACGTTATGCAGAAGAGATGAGAAAAATTATCTGTATGTATACTGGCCGGAGCCGGATCATGTAATGCATGAAGGTGGCTGTACTTGCAGAGAGGCGAGAGAATGGCTGAAAAAGATTGACCGTGAATTGGAAAAATTAAGTGAAGAGCTTTCTGATACACTTCTGCTTGTGACAGCAGATCATGGACATATCGACGGAAGAAATGTATCGATGGAAAATTATCCGGAATTGAGGGAATGTCTGAAATGTCTTCCGGCAGTGGAACCGCGGGCGCTTTCCTTTCATCTGAAGGAAGGAATGGAAGAACAGTTTCTTGAGAGTTTCAAGAAACATTTTGGGAAAGAGTTCCTGTTATTTTCCAGAGAAGAGATCACGGAGAGCCAGCTATTGGGAGAAGGAGCATATCATCCGAGATTTCAGGAGGCGATCGGTGATTACTTTGCTGTCGCAGTCGGAGCACTCAATCTATTTGATACGAATGAGGAGAAAGAGAACATCATCGGTGTACATGCAGGAATGACAAAAGAAGAGATGACCGTTCCGCTGATCGTAGTGGAAAAGCCGAAAAAGTAAAACGATTAAAAAGGATATGATACTATCGTATAGGACGATGAAATATAAAAGTCCCATATTAGGTAACATATCCTTTTTTTATCTCATGAGCCAGTCTCAATCATTTCTTTGGTGAGCAGAGTATCATAAAAAAGATTCTATTATGAAAAAATATCACAGCTTTATAAAATCTTTAAAATTCTCCGTTATGATTTTTGTAAATCAAGGAAGGAGAAGAAAATGGAATGAAAGAATTTGTGATAGAAACGCGGAAGCTGACGAAGTGTTATGGAGAACAGACTGTTGTAAAGGAAGTAGATCTTCATGTAAGAAAGGGTGAGATTTACGGGCTGCTCGGAAGGAACGGGGCAGGGAAGACGACATTGATGAAGATGATTCTCGGGCTTACACCGGAGACCTCAGGTGAGGTGGAATTGTTTGGGAGAAAGCTGCGAGGGCAGGAAAAGCAGATTTATCCGCAGATTGGCGCGATGATCGAGGCGCCGGGATTTTACCCGAATCTGACCGGGACAGAAAATCTTGAGATTTTTACAAGACTGAAAGGTCTGAAGAGGGAGCAGACGGTCAAGCGGGCGCTTGCGGTGGTGGGGCTTCCTTACCAGGATAAAAAGCTTTTTGGAAACTATTCGCTTGGCATGAAGCAGCGGCTTGGCATTGCCAATGCAATCTTACATGATCCGAAGCTACTCATTTTGGATGAGCCGATGAATGGGCTGGATCCGATTGGGATTGCGGAAATGAGAGGATTTCTCGTAAAGCTTAGCAGAGAGCAGGGAAAGACGATATTGATTTCCAGCCACATTCTTTCGGAAATCGAGCTGGTGGCGGACCGCGTTGGAATTATGGATCATGGAGTGCTGCTGGCACAGAAAAACATGAAAGAACTCAAAAAAGGTGAAGAGACACTGGAGACATATTTTAGAAATGTGACGGGAGGTGTTGGCATTGCTTAGATTGATCGAGACGGAATTTTACAAGCTGAGACGGAAAAAGAGCGTGTGGATGATGGTTCTTGCTACATTTCTTATGCCGGCGTTGTCGGTCTGCTATTTCGGATATCTGGGGCAGGCAGAGGTGGAGCCGGCACAATTTTATAAATGGTCTGCATTTGGATATACGACATGGATCATTCTTCCGGTGATCCTTGGGATTTTTGCAACGATGATCGTGTATGAAGAGAAACGACTGCAGATTGTGAGGCAGATCTGGCTTGTGCCGGTGAAGGAAGAAAGTTACTTTTTCAGTAAATTTTGTATGGTATTAGTTTTGTCAGTCGGATTTATGATGCTGACAGCAGTGGCATCTGTTCTTTGCAGTGTGCTTCCGGGATTTGTACCGTTTCGTCTAGAAGATATGATGTATTTGTTTGAGAAATGTATGGAAATTGGCATTCTGCTTGCATTTGCAATGCTGCCGATTTTGGCGCTGGCGATAGTGGGAAGAGGCTATGTGATGCCTGCCTGTATGACAGTTGTATATGCGCTGGCAGGTTTTTTCCTGATGCCGGTCAATATGTATGTTCATCCGATCACAAGTATGGGAGCGATCCTTATCCGAAAGAAAGACATTTCGGGGCTGCTTGTGACGCAGGAGAGTTGTGTGGGAAAGGCGGTTCTTTGTATTTTCGTGTGGGACATTATTTCCTTTGGGCTTGTAAAATATCAGTTGTCCAAAAGAAAATAGGGGGATAGGAATATGAACTGGAGAAATTTGTTTTGGGCGGAGTGCAGGAAGCTTCGCCGTTCAAAAATGATTTTGATCGCGGTAGCAGCAGTCTTTCTGACGGCAGGGATTCTATTTGTGGGCGGACTGGAAGTGTATCATGGATTGGAGGTGCATTATGGGCTGAAGGTGATGCGAGATGGGATGCGGTACCTTGAAAATGCGGGCTGGTATATGGATGAGATGCAACCGTGGGCGTTCTTTTTTGTGATTCCGGGTATGACAGCTCTGTTTGGGAGCTATTTAAGTGTGCGGGAACAAGAAGAGGACACGATGAAATCCTTGCGCCTGATACCGCTGCAGGAAATTGACCTGATGCGGGTGAAAATGATTCTGACACTGCTTTTTAGCATCGGGCTTTCCATGTTGTGTTTTGGAATCACCTTTTTGACAGAGGCCGTGCTACATATAGAAGATCTGTCGGCATCATTCGTGTTTATGCTGTGGAAAGAATATGTTCTTGGCGGGATCGGCATATTCTTTGCAGTATTTCCGATCATTGCATTTGCAGCAGGAAGACAGAAAAACTGTTGGTCTGTCTTCCTTTTTACGGAAATCTATTCGGTATTTGGATTATTTGCAGGGATGGCGGATCGCGTGAAAGATTTTTATCCGATCACGGCAGTGTTTAATGTGTCCGGATATCAGATTGCATCGATGGAGAGGAGAATGATCAGTGCGATTGTTTTGCTGTTATGTGGATGTCTGGGCATCTTTTGGATACGGAAAAAATGTGATATGATAAGAGGAGAGAAAAGAAATGGAACGAAATAAAGAAAAACGGTTAGGAAAAAGCAGAGCAGATAAGAAGATTACCGGAGTATGTGGAGGAATTGCGGCCTATCTGGGACTGTCTCCCAAAAGTGTGAGGATTCTTTGTTTTGGGTTGTGTCTGTTGTTTCCAAATGGAATCCTTGCATATTTACTGCTTGCGGCAGTGCTTCCTTTTTCAAACAGTCAAGATTCAGGGAGATAAAAAGGGGGAAAAGAAATGGGGAAAATACTGGCAGTAGATGATGAAGAAGAGATGCTGGAACTGGTGAAGATGGCGCTGGAACGTGATGGACATCAGGTGGATACAGAAGAAGATGTAAAGCGGGTATCGGCAGAGCGCTGCAGGATATATGACTTGCTTCTGTTGGATGTGATGATGCCAGGCGAAGATGGGTTTTCACTTTGTGGCAGGATTCGGGCAGAAGTGGATTGTCCAATCTTATTTCTGACGGCAAAGACAGAAGATGCGGCGCTTGTGCAGGGATTTGGGCTCGGAGCAGATGATTATATCAAAAAGCCATTCAGCATCGCAGAACTGCGGGCGCGGGTCAATGCACATTTGCGGAGAGAAGGACGGCAACCAGTGCGGGCGATGGCACGCGGCGGGGTACGGTTTGACATGCAGGCAAAAGAGGCTATGGTTGAGGAGCAGATTCTTCCGCTTACCAAAGGGGAGTATGAGATCTGTGAGCATCTGGCGCTTCATGCCGGGCAGGTGTTTTCCAAAGAACAGTTGTATGAGGCGGTCTTTGGTTTCGATGCGGAGGGGGATCCGGGGACGATTGCAGAGCATATTAAAAATATCCGCGCAAAATTAAAGAAATATGGGAAAAGTCCGATTGAGACAGTCTGGGGGATGGGATATAAATGGAAAAAAGAAAACATACGTTAAGTCTTTCTTTTGTGTTACTCCGATTTGTGGCGGGAATGTTTGTTACGATGCTGTTGTGTTTTATGATCTGGTCACTTGTGATGTCTCTTCTTGAGCAGAAAGGGATTATCTGTTCTGGATCTGAGATCAATCATCAGGTAGAAGAGATCCTTGGGACAAGTAGTGGGAAATTCACAGAACCGGATGAGTGCTTTCCGGGCGAATATGCGTTGTATGATGCCAAAGGAACTATATTAAAGACGAATGTGGAGAGAGAAATCGCAGAAGACCAGAAAAAGTTTTCATACGTTTCCGGATATGCGGCACACCTTTCCAGGCGCACTTATGCAGATGGGAGCACTGCACTGATCCGCTGGCATTTCCGGAAGGAATTTACCGATCCGTCGCTTCGACAGACGCTCCCTCCGGCGGAAACACTCGGGTTGATTTTGCTTGGGATGGGGCTTTTGCTGTCACTGCTTCTGCATACGATATGGCTTGGAAAATTTCTTGGGAAAAAATTGAAACTGTTTCAGGAGATCAGCAAAAAGGTGGCGGCGCAGGAACTTGATTTTACAGTTCCGCATGCGGGAATCCGTGAGTACGATGAAGCACTGGATGCGATGGAAGAGATGCGGGAAGCTCTGTATCAGGCACTGACCTCTCAGTGGGCGGCGCAGCAGCAGCGCGAGGCAGAGATTGCTGCGCTGGCTCATGACCTGAAGACACCGCTGACGCTTGCAGGCGGAAATGCAGAGCTGTTGCTTGAGGAAGAATTGCCGCAGGATTATGAGAGACTGATCAGAAAAATTTTGGAGGCAACTGTTCGGGCGAAGGAGTATGTTGCAAGTCTTCTGGAGACTTCGTCGGGAAAAGAAGAAGCATTTACGAAAATGCAGTTGGGGGAATGGTTTGAAAAACTGCGGGAAAATGCTCTGGCTGCTGCGGAAGCAAAGGGAGTAAATCTGATAACGGATAACAGACTGGAAGGATCCTGGAGAATTCAGCCGGAGCGTTTGCAGCGTGGGATATTTAATATTGTGCTTAATGCAGTGGAATATACGCCGAAGGGAAAAACAGTTTATCTGGAAGGAAAAATGACAGACAACGGATGGCAGGTCTGCGTGAAAGATGAAGGGACAGGATTTGATGAGGAGGCAGTGCGCCATGCGGCTGAGCGGCTGTGGAGGGGAGAAAAGTCCCGCAGGACAGATGGACACCATGGTCTGGGGTTGTGGTCAGCCGCACAGGCGATCCGCGCACACAAAGGAGAATTGGTATTAGGCAACTGGGAAGAAGGGGGAGAAGTTTTTGTGCGGTTTTAGAGGACTGATGAATCAAATCCCACTTTCAGAGGGGGATTGACTATTTTATAGGGTTTACGCTTACCTCCGATGGAAAAAGGAGGTTCTTGACAGATGTGGGACATTGCCTGTAATCTGTAAATAAAGAAACATAAAAAACAGGAGCAGAGAAAGGAGCGCAGGAATGATCGAAACATATCGTTGGGTAGTGATTGGCTATGGTGCCATCGCAAATGAGATGGCGCAGACATTGGCAGAGCATGGCAGGATGTTCTATGGAGTGGCAGGGAGAAATCAAGAGCGGACAGCGGCATTTGCGGAGAAATATCAAATCCAAAAGATATATGGGAAGATTGAGGAGGTGTTTGCGGATGATCAGGTAGATATTGTCTATATTGCAACACCGCATAATACGCACATCCAATATTTGCGGGAGGCACTGAAAGCCGGGAAGCATGTGCTCTGTGAGAAAGCAGTCACATTGAATACAGAGGAACTGAAAGAAGCAAGACAACTTGCAGAGAAACAGGACATAGTTTTAGCGGAGGCAATGACCATTTATCATATGCCACTTTATAAAAAGCTGCAGGAAGTAGTTGCAGATGGGAAGCTCGGAAAACTACAAATGATCCAGGTATCGTTTGGAAGCTATAAAGAGTATAATATGAGCAACCGCTTTTTTGATCCGGCACTGGCAGGAGGAGCTTTGTTGGACATTGGTGTCTATGCCCTTGCATTTGCCAGGTTATTTTTGTCTCAGGCGCCGTATCAGATTTTATCCAAGGTGAGGACTGCACCGAGTGGTGTTGACGAGCAGGTCGGAATTCTGATGGCAAATCCGTCAAACGAGATGGTTACAGTCACACTGACACTCCATGCAAAACAACCAAAAAGAGGGGTTGTGATCTTTGAGAAAGGGTATGTGGAAATCTATGATTATCCAAGGGCAGATCAGGCAGTGATCACTTATACCGAAGATGGCAGGAAGGAGATAGTCGCTTGCGGCAGAAAGGAAGAGGCATTGTTCTATGAGGTGGAAGATATGGAACAGGCGGTGTTAGGTGGAAAGAATGAGATGGATCTGTCCTATACTTCTGACGTGATGGACATCATGACAAAAATCCGACAGCGCTGGAGCCTTGTGTATCCGGAGGAAACAACAGAAACAGAATGTGAAATATAAAAAGAGCAGGAGGAAAACAGAGAGATGGACTACAGAAGATTTGGAAATACGATCATTGCACGGATAGATAAAGGAGAGGAAATTCTTGAGCAGGTAAAGGAAATTGCACTGAGAGAGAAAATAAGTCTTGCAAGTGTGCAGGCACTCGGCGCGGTTGACCAGTTTACGGTCGGCGTATTTAAGACAGAGGAAAAGGAATATCTGGCGAATGAATTTCAGGGAAGCTTTGAGATTGTGTCTCTGACCGGAACGATCAATACAATGCATGACGAGTTTTACTGCCACCTTCATATGAGCGCAGGAAATGAAAAGGGAGAAGTGTTTGGAGGACATTTAAATCGGGCAGTGATCAGCGCGACTTGTGAGATGGTGATCCATGTGATCGATGGGAAAGTCGATCGATATCATGATGAAGAGATCGGGCTGAATTTATTTCGGTTTTAAATAATTAGAACCAAAGACAGGTTTACGATTGTGATAAGAGTAGAAAGTGAATAGAGCAGCGCAGGCTGTCTGACTGAAAGATAAGAAAATATCGCATAGATATGCTTATCCAGTCAGAATTGCCTGCGCTGTTCTTTTATAGAAATTTCATATTTCCTTTATTGACAAATTCCAAATGAAATTTTACTATAAAATTATATTTACTGTGCAAATGCATAGGAAAATACACAGAAATGAATTGAAGGAGCTTGCAATGGAAAAGACGGCAACAGACCGCAGAACGGAGCGGACGAAGGCGAAAATATTAGAGGCACTTTTGGAACTATCGAAAGAGAAGAGTATCAATGAGATTTCCATCCGGGAGCTGACAGAGCGCGCCAAGATCCACAGAAACACATTTTATATTCATTATACAGATGTTTATGGGATTCTGGATGATCTGGAAAATCACATGTGTACTGTGGCAGCTGAGGTCACAGAGCAGTTTACTCCGCAGCAGCTGCGAGAGAATGCAAGCGATGTGCTTGAGATTATTTTTTCATATTTGAAGGAGCGAAGAGAATATTGCATGCTGATGCTGGAGAATCGCACTCGGATTTCAGTCGGGCAGAAAGTGCTGGAATCAGTTTTTGAGAAATATCTGACTGCATTTGAAGATTCCTGTGATCGTCAGGCATTTGCATTTCAGGTACAGTTTCGCTATTGTACGTCCGGGGTGATCGGAATTGTGCTGTACTGGATTGAGCGGGGCTGTATGGAAAGCCCGAAGGAGATGGCGGAGCTTACCGGAAAGCTGATGACAAAAGGGCTGGAAGGCGCTATTTTGGAGGTGACTGTATGAAGAGACAGGAACCATTGATGGAAGCGGCAGAGAGCAGTTTTCGTGCAGCAGGCATATCAGACTGCTTTTGCAGGGAAGTCCGGTGGGAGCATGTGGAATTAAGTGAAGTGAATTTCTTTAAGACTTCCCTGCGGAAGATGATTCAGGCAGTGGAACTGTCAAAGCGGCTTGGGATTATCATAAAAGAAGAAGGGGCATAACATGAAGGATTTTGTAAAACTGGAAAATGTAAGAAAAATATATCAAATGGGAGAAGTCGAGATCCGAGCAGTGGATGGCATTGACTTTGAGATTGGAAAAGGTGAGTTTGTCGTGATCGTCGGTCCGAGTGGTGCGGGAAAGACAACGGTATTAAATATTCTTGGCGGCATGGATACGGCAACGAGCGGCAAAGTGCTCGTCGATGGAAAGGATGTGGCACAGCACACAAACCGGCAGTTGATTGGTTACCGCAGAGAGGATATTGGATTTGTCTTTCAGTTTTATAACCTTGTTCCGAATCTGACTGCGTTGGAAAATGTAGAATTGGCGCTTCAGATCTGTAAGGAACCGCTGGATGCAAAGACGGTACTTGAGGAAGTCGGGTTGGGAGAAAGATTAAATAATTTCCCGGCACAACTTTCCGGAGGGGAACAGCAGCGGGTGTCGATCGCCCGGGCGCTGGCAAAAAATCCAAAGCTGCTTTTGTGTGATGAACCGACGGGAGCGCTTGATTACAATACCGGGAAGGCGATCTTGAAGTTGCTTCAGGATACTTGTAGAAATAAGGGGATGACCGTGATCGTTATCACACATAACTCTGCACTTGCGCCGATGGCAGATCGTGTGATCCATATTAAAAACGGCCGTGTGGAGAGTATGGAGATGAATGCACATCCGGTACCGGTAGAAACGATTGAATGGTAGGGAGACAGATGAAGAAACGAGCATTGAGAAAAGATTTTTATATGGAAATACGAAAGAGTCTGGGGCGCTTTTTGTCCATTTTCTTTATCGTGGCAATGGGTGTCGCGTTCTTTTCAGGAATCCGGGCATCTGAGCCGGATCTGCGCTATTCCGGGGATGCTTATTTTGACCGGAATCATTTGATGGATCTGAAGGTGATGGGAACGCTTGGGCTGACAGAGAATGATGTGCAAGCAATCCGGTCACTGGAAGGAGTGGCACAGGCAGAACCTGGCTACTCCGCGGATGTAATGGTTGAGCGTGATGGAAATCAGAAAGTACTTCATGTATCGTCGATTTTAGATTTGATGAACCAGTATACTGTGGAAGAAGGAAGAATGCCGAAAAAGGACGGAGAGTGTCTGATCGATCAAGATTTTATCCAGGGATCTGATTTAAAGGTCGGGGATGAGATCACGCTGATCAGTGGGACGAAGGATCCGGTTACAGATACGTTTACGAAGGAAACATTTCGGATTGTAGGTGCAGGAAGCAGTCCGGAGTATATTTCTTTTCACCGTGGAAGCAGTATGATCGGAAATGGAGAGGTCAGCGGTTTTCTTGCCGTGCCGAAGGAATCTTTTGTGACAGAAGCATACACAGAGTGTTACGTTTCAGTGGAGGGAGCAGAAGAGGAGACCGCATTTACAGAGGAATACGATCAGAAGGTGGAGAAGGTTGCAGAGCGGATTGAATCCATTGGAGAACGGCAGGGAGCGCTCCGCGCAGAGGAAATCCGTGGAGATGCCAAGGAAGAACTTTCCGATGCAAAAGCGGAATTGGAAGAAGGAAAGAAGAAAGCAGAGAAAGAACTTTCTGACGGAAAAGCAAAGATTACAGATGCTGAGACGCAGTTACAAAGTGCAAAAGAACAGCTGGAGAGTGGAAAACAAGCACTGGAAGCAGGAAGAAATGAACTTCTCGTGAGCCAGACGACAGTCGATGAAGCTTATGCACAGATTGCAGATGGACAGGCACAGCTTGCACAGGGGAAAGCAGAGTTTGCGGCGAAAGAAGAGGAATTCAGAAGTCAGTACGAGACAGGTATGGAACAGATTGCAGCCGGAGAGAAGCAGATTGCAGCCGGACGCATAGAACTGGAAGCAAAGAAAGCCGAGTACGAGGCAGGGAAAGCAGGATTAGATCAGATGAAGATCACGCTGGCAGAACTGCAGGCGGCGCTGGAAAATGGGATGATCCCAGAGGAACAGATTCCACAGACAGAGGTGCAGATTGCAGCGCTTCAGAAGACAATCGCACAATTGGAGCCGCAGTTAGCGCAGGCAGCAGACCAGATCGCGCAGGCAGAACAGGTGATTGTACAGAAGGAGCAGGAACTTGCGGCGGCTAGAACACAGTTGGAGGAAGGAAAGACTGCGATCGAAGCAGCAAGAGGACAGCTTACAGAAGCTGAAAATGAGCTGTATGCCGGAGAAGCGCAGGCGGCAGAAGGACAGCGGCAGATTGATGCCGGATGGGAAGCAATCCATGCCGGGGAGGCTGAGCTTGCGGCGGGAGAAAATGAAATTGCAGTCAATGAAAAGAAACTTGCTGAGGCAAAAGAAGCATATGAAAATGGAAAAAAAGAAGCCGAAGCCGAGATCAAAGATGGAGAAAATAAGATCAAAGATGCAGAGCAGAAGATTGCGGATATTGAAGATGCCAAGTGGTATGTCAATGACAGAAGCACACTTTCTGACTATGTAGGATATGGAGATAACGCAGACCGTATGCGGGCGATCGGAGAAGTATTTCCGATACTATTCTTCATTGTGGCGGCATTGATTAGTCTGACAACGATGACGCGGATGGTTGAGGAACAGCGTACACAGATTGGAACGCTGAAAGCGCTTGGCTATGGGAAATTCAGTATTGCAGGGAAATATCTGAATTATGCGCTGATGGCAACGATCGGAGGAAGTATTTTCGGAGTATTGTTCGGAGAGAAAGTATTTCCGTATATTATTGTAACTGCATATAAGATCATTTATATACATATGCCGGATATTGTGATCCCTTACCATTGGGGATATGCGGCGATGGCAACAGGTGCGGCAGTGATCTGCACAAGTGCGGCGACACTTCTTGCATGTTATAAAGAACTGGCATCCCAACCGGCAGTGTTGATGCGCCCGCCAGCTCCGAAGCAGGGAAAACGCGTTTTCTTAGAGCGTATCACATTTATTTGGAGCAGACTAAGTTTCATATGGAAATCCACGATCCGGAATCTGATCCGATATAAAAAGCGATTCTTTATGACGGTCTTTGGAATCGGTGGATGTATGGCGCTGATGATCGTCGGATTCGGACTGCGGGATTCTATCTTTGATGTAGGAAGGATCCAATATCAGGAACTGAATTTATATGATGGGATGATCATCTTAAATACAGATGCAGATGAAAAGGATAAGGAATCACTGGAGCAGTATCTGCAAGGGGAGAAGGAGATCAGTCAGGCTTCAGAAGGATATTTAAAGAAAACAAATGTAGAGAAGGGAAAGATAAAGAAAGACGTATATCTGTATGTGCCGGAAGATTTAGAGAAAAATCAGGAATTTTTAGTCTACCGTGACAGAAAGACACAGGAAACATTTGAGCTTGGAGATCGGGACGTCATTTTGACAGAGAAGATGGCAAAGACACTCGAGGTAAAGAAGGGCGATACGATTACAGTGAAAGGGGAAAATGGTGACAAAAAAGAACTGACGATCACAAATGTATGTGAAAATTATATGGAGCATTATCTTTATGTATCTCCTGAAATTTACAAAGAAATGTTTGGTGCATTTCCAAAAGCAAATAATATTTACTTTAAGATGAAAGAATTTGATGAGAAAAAGTTAAAGGAAATCGGAGAAAAAGTGCTCGAGGAGCGTGCGGCGCTCAATGTTTCCTATACTTATAATGTAGAGGAACAAATGGATGAGATGCTGGAAAGTCTGGATATTGTCATCGTTGTGCTGATTATTTCTGCGGGGCTGTTAGCGTTTGTTGTGCTCTACAATCTGAATAACATTAACATTAATGAGCGGAAGCGGGAGCTTGCAACGATCAAAGTACTTGGATTTTATGATAATGAAGTTTCTGCCTATGTATACCGTGAAAATATTCTTCTGACATTGATTGGAACAGTTGTCGGAGTGATATTGGGCAGTATCCTTCACCGGTTCGTGATTACGACTGTTGAGATTGATACTGTGATGTTTGCAAGAACGATCAAAGGGTTTAGTTTTCTGTACAGCGCACTGCTTACATGTGGATTCTCTGTTTTTGTAAATTGTGTGATGTATTTCAAACTGAAGAAGATCAATATGGTGGAATCATTAAAGAGTGTTGAATAGAAAGAAACAGAAGACGACGAGAATGTTATTGAAAAATTCAGACTGCATTTAGAAAAAAGTGTCGGGGATGTCTCCGGGTATGGTATAATAAATATCGTACCTGGAGATATTTTTGTTTTTCACAAAAGTGACACAAGTATTTGTTATGATGAGAAAAAACGAAGGAGCGAATGTTTGATGGATAAATTAAAAATATTGGTGGTGGATGATGAGAGCAGAATGAGAAAGCTTGTCAAAGATTTCCTGACAAGAAGTGGATACACGGTTGTCGAGGCAGCAGATGGTATGGAGGCGATGGATATTTTCTATGAGCAGAATGATATTGCTCTGATCATTCTCGATGTGATGATGCCAAAGATGGATGGCTGGCAGGTGTGCCGGGAGGTGCGTATGCACTCGAAAGTACCGATCATCATGTTGACGGCCAGAGGAGAGGAGCGGGATGAGTTGCAAGGATTCGAACTTGGGGTAGACGAATATATTTCCAAGCCGTTTAGTCCAAAGATCCTTGTTGCGAGAGTTGAGGCTATTTTAAGAAGAACGAATGTATTTGCGGCAGATGAAGTTGTGGATGCAGGTGGCATTTCTGTGGATAAGGCAGCACATGAGGTGAAGATTGACGGAGTTCCGATAGATTTAAGTTACAAAGAGTTCGAACTGTTGGCATATTTTATTGAAAATCAGGGAATCGCACTTTCGAGAGAAAAGATTTTGAATAATGTATGGAATTACGATTATTTTGGGGATGCGAGAACGATCGATACACATGTCAAGAAGTTGAGAAATAAGCTGGGGGACAAAGGTGAGTACATTAAGACCATCTGGGGGATGGGATACAAATTTGAGGTAGAGTAATGAGAGATTCGATCAAACGTCAGATTACTATTTTAAGTGTCGGGATAGTTGCATTTACTATGATCATCGCACTTTTGATCAATGGAAGATTCATGGAAGGTTATTACATTGCAAACAAGGAAGAGGACTTAAAAAATATGTACCAGATGTTAAATGAGTCTGTCGGAAGCAGTGTGATTTACACGGAGTCTTTGGAAGCTATGAAACGTCTTGCAGAGCGGGCAAATATATCTTTTATCGTGCGCGACCGATCAGGAAATCCGGTCATCGGTATGATGAAAGAGGGAGAGGATGAGCTGAACAGTCAGTTAAACGGCTATCTTCTTGATAAGCAGGACGGAAAGATCTTAGAGCAGACATCCTATTATGAAATACGGAAGGCGAAGGATATCAGAAGCAGAACAGAATATATTGAAATGTGGGGAAGTTTTGACAGTGGATACCATTTTCTGATTCGGACACCGCTTGACAGTATTCGGGAGGGAGCAAAACTTTCTACGAGATTTCTTGCGTATGTGGGCTGCATTATGATCGGAGTGAGCTGTATTCTCGTCTGGTATTTTTCCAGAAAGATCACAGATCCCATCATGGAGCTTGCTATGCTCTCGCAGAAGATGGCGAATCTTGATTTCAATGCCAAATATACAAGCGGCGGTGACAATGAGATTGGGGTATTGGGAGACAGCTTTAACCGAATGTCGGAAAAACTGGAGCAGACAATCTCCCAGTTAAAGACCGCAAACTTTGAATTGCAAAAAGATATTGAACAGAAGGAAAAACAGGAAGAGCGCCGGAAAGAATTTATCGGAAATGTATCCCATGAGTTGAAGACGCCAATTGCACTGATCCAGGGTTATGCAGAAGGACTGAAAGAAGGGATCCATGATGATCCGGAGAGCATGGAATTTTACTGTGACGTCATCATCGATGAGGCCAATAAGATGAACCAGATGGTAAAAAATCTGCTGACATTAAATCAGTTGGAATCTGGAGATGACGGATTGTCCATGACAAGATTTGATCTGGCAGGCTTAATCCGCGGAGTGCTGCAAAGCTGTGAGATTTTGATCCAGCAGGCCGAGGCGAAGGTGAGCCTGAAAATGCAAGAGACAATCTATGTATGGGCAGATGAATTTAAGACAGAGCAGGTGCTGCGAAATTATATCAGCAATGCAATCCACCATGTGGAGGGAGAGCGGATTATCGAGATCAAAGTAGAAGAAACAGGAGAGAAAGCACATATTTCTGTCTTCAATACCGGAAAATCGATTCCACAGGAAGATGTGGAACGGATCTGGGATAAGTTTTACAAAGTAGATAAAGCGCATTCGCGGGAGTACGGTGGAAATGGAATCGGACTTTCTATCGTGAAGGCGATCATGGAGTCCTTTCATCAGAAATTTGGGGTAGAAAATTATGACAATGGGGTAGCATTCTGGTTCGAGTTGGATATGAAATAACAGATACCGGCAGGAAAAAGGAAACAAAAGAAAAGTTAGGAAAAGCAGGAGGAAAAGAAGATGGCGGCAATTAGCGGAGCTTGGTTAGAAGCATTAAAAGGAGAGTTTAAGAAGCCATATTATAAGAAATTATTTGAGACAGTCAATCAGGAGTATCGGACGAGACAGATCTTTCCGCCTGCGGATGATGTGTTCAATGCATTTCATCTGACACCATTAAATGAAGTGAAAGTAGTCATTTTAGGGCAGGATCCATACCACAACGTAGGACAGGCACATGGACTTTGCTTCTCAGTGAAACCGGAAGTAGACATTCCACCGTCACTGGTGAATATTTATCAGGAACTGCATGATGATCTTGGATGTGAAATTCCAAATCATGGATACCTTGTCAAATGGGCCAAACAGGGCGTATTGATGCTCAATACAGTTCTGACGGTGCGCGCTCATCAGGCAAATTCGCACCGGGGAATTGGCTGGGAAGAATTTACAGATGCAGCGATTCGGGTACTGAATGAACAGGATCGACCAATCGTATTTATCTTGTGGGGAAGACCGGCACAGACTAAGAAAGCAATGTTAAATAATCCGAAACACCTGATCTTGGAAGCGCCACATCCAAGTCCGCTCTCTGCCTACCGTGGTTTTTTCGGAAGCAGACCGTTTAGCCAGACAAATGCATTTTTAATGGCAAATGGAGTGGAACCGGTTGACTGGCAGATTGATAAGATAGAGTGAACGATTGAAAAATAAAAGAAAAGAGAGGAAAGTGACTATGGAAAAGTATGATCTTCTGATTATCGGCGCCGGACCGGGGGGATATGTAGCGGCGCTTGAGGCAACAAAACGGGGAATGAAGGTACTTGTTGTAGATAAGAAAGAGGCAGGGGGAACTTGCGTAAACAGAGGGTGCATTCCGACAAAGGCATTGCTGCATGCCTCCACGATTTATAAAGATATGAAAGACTGTGAGAAATTCGGACTTTATGCAAAGGAAATCGGATTTGACTTGCAGAAATTATATCAGTATAAAGAGGAATCCGTCGTAGAAATGCGGAAAGCAATCGAGGAAGAATTTTCAAGACTTGGTGTTACTTTTGTACAGGGAACTGCACAGGTTCAGGCAGATAAACGAGTGGTCGTAAAAATGGCACATATGCAGAAGCGTACCGTTGGCAGTGGACTGTCAGATGATGGAAAGAACCCGGCCGATATACTAGATATCGTTATCTATGAGGCAGATAAAATTCTAATTGCTTCCGGAGCAGCGCCGAGGAAACTTGGGCTTCCTGGGGAGGAGTTGTCGGAAGTAATGACGAGTGAAGAACTGCTTCAGGCGAAGGACAGATGTTATGACAGGCTGGTTGTTGTAGGAGGCGGTGTCATTGGACTGGAGATTGCCACTGTATTTCAGGCGCTCGGTTCAGAAGTGACTGTGATAGAATTGGGAGAGCGGCTTCTTCCGTCGATGGACATTGAGTTTGCTGAGGCTTTGGAGAAGATTCTTGTCGGGCGTGGAATCCATGTGTATAAGAAAAGTTTGATAGAGCGGTTCGAGAAAGAAGAGCATGGTGTAAGCTGTCATTTGATGTCCGAAGGGAAAAAGCAGATTCTTTCCGCGGATGCAGTGCTGGTATCTGTGGGAAGGGAACCTTATACGGAAGAATTGTTTGCAGCAGACTTGAAGATTCGCATGGATCAAGGCAAAGTGCTTGTCAACGAATTTTTCATGACAAATATCCCGGGCATCTATGCGATTGGAGATGTGATCGGAGGAGTTCAGCTTGCGCATGTCGCTTCCGCTCAGGCGAAATATGTTGTGGAGCGCATGAACAATTTAGAACCGTCAGTCATCTTATCCATCGTGCCAAGTTGTCTGTTTGTCTCCATGTCGATCATCCCAAACTGTCTGTATCTGAATCCGGAGATTGCAACGGTCGGACTGACTGAAGAAGAGGCAGAGAGGAAAGGTATCCCAGTGCGCTGTGGGCGTTACCGGATGGACGCAAATGGACAGACGATTTTATCGAAAGAGGAAGTGGGATTTATCAAAGTACTGTTTGCCGCAGACAGTGACGTACTGCTGGGCGCACAGATCATGTGTCAGCGGGCAACAGATATGATCGGGGAACTGGCGACAGCGATCGCCAACGGTCTGACATCCCGACAGCTAATGTATGCGATGCGTGCACATCCGACTTTTAATGAGGCGGTTTCCAAGGCAGTGGAAGACAGCAGGGAATAGAAAAATATGAAATGTAGTTTTATGAAAAAAATTTTATAAAAAAAATCTTATAAGAAAACGGCAGTAAATGTTTTGCCTAAAACAGAAAGAAAAGAGGGATCAGAATGAATCAGGCAGATGACAGCAGCCTATTGGGAGAATAGGCTGTACAGGTAGATTCTCCCGAAATGGATTTTTAAGAAAATAATCATCAGGGAGAAAGAAAAATGAAATATCGAAAAGAAATCATGCAGATTCATCGGCTGGCAGTTCCAATTTTGATGAATTATGCACTTACCAGTGTATTTGAAATTTTTGATGAGATGATCATAGGTCATTATTCTGTGGAAAGTTTTGCATTTGTGGGGGTGGCATCATCCATTCTTTATACAATTACCGGGGCATTTGGAAGCTTATCTGCGGCATTCCATATCCTTGCGGCAGAACTATACGGAATGCAGGAGTATGGTAAGATGGAGCAGACATTTGCGGCAGCAAAGCTGCTGGCGACGGGCATCGGAGGCGGATTTATATTGGCAGGGCTGCTTGGCGGCAGATGGTTCTTCGGCAATATCTATACATTTTCCGGGCAGGATCTGGAAGAACTGCTTTCTTATTTTTATCCTGCATCGATCACTGTCTTGCAAAATCTGATCTGGTTTCAGTATTCCGTGTATTTCAGGAATCGCTATGGCACAAAGATTGGAGTGTATGCCACTGGACTGTCTGTAATTGTCAATTTGTTTTTTGACATTGTGCTTGTCTATGGGAAAGCAGGATTTCCCAGGATGGGAGTGGAAGGAGCGGCATTGGGAAGTGTGATTGGACTTGCTTGTGGACTTCTTGTTTACCAGATAGCCTATTATAGGGTGCGCTGTGCCAGAATGGGGAGCATTCAAGAGGCAATAAAAAACATTTTATGCAAGTATCCAGCGCTGTTTGGGCAGGAATTGTTCGAAAATACCATTTTTGTTCTGATTGTGCAGGGGACAGCAGCACGACTTGGGACAGAACATATGGCAGTCTATAAGTTGGTGGACATTGTATCTGGGATGCTCAGCCTTCCGGTAGTTGCATATGCTTCGGCAGCACAGACTTGTGCGTTGCAGAGCCGGGCAGCTGGCAATAAGAAAGAAACAAAAATATATTTGAAAGCAGGGCAGTGTGTCGCCTTTCGTGTGACCGGAATTCTCTGTCTGCTGTGTGGAGTGTTTCGGAAAGAAGTACTTGGAAGTGTGGTTACTGACCAAGGAGTGATGGAGATGGCAGTACCATTTTTGTATTTGATGTTTGTACTTACTTTGATTAGGATTCCATATCAGGTGTATTTAACATATCTGCAGGGGAGCGGATTGGAACGGCAAGTGTTTCTGTGTACTGCAGTCGGGACGCTTCTTGCCGGTAGTGCTGTATTTTGCGTGGGTATAAGAGTGGGGTTAGCAGGGATTTATCTGGTGATGATTGCAGAAACGGTGATTCTTGCGTGGATTTATGGCAAACAGATCCGAAGAAAAGCGGAGCGAAATATGATTGAGTATTGATTTAATAGAAGATAAAGATAGAAATACAACCTCTGGAGTGAATGGAAAGGACACATTGAGAGGTTGTATTTTTTAGACTTTTTTGGTGTTTTCCAGCGAACATCGTTTAGTTTCTGATAGCAGTCAAGGGTGAAATCTGTTTTTCCATTACATAGTTGGTCAGCAGGATTCCCTGTCGTTCGACCTGTTGCTCTTTTTTTACAACATATCCACGGTCCTCGAAAAATGGTCTTGCAGTGATGAAGGCATGTGTGGTAACTGTCGCACTTTCCACAGATGCTTCCAGTTTCTCGCAGAGTGCAGTAGCAATACCGATTCCCTGATGATCTTTGTGGACATAGAGACGGTCTAGGTAGCCCATACATCCAGCTGCTGGCGGGAGTAGTCTTTTGCATTGACAGTGTGGACGGTTTCATAGAAAAGAATGCTGATTTCTTCACAGTCTTCGGGGGTGTAAGGTCTGAGTGTTATATGGCTGAAATGGTTTGCTTGCAGTTGTGACATAGGCGTAGAACCTCCTGTATCTAATAGAATATTTTTTTGTATTGTAGCATGATGCAGTAGAGAATGAAATCATGCTACAGCAATCTCCCATTTTTTGAAACGTGTACTTTTTTAGCGGCCATGCATCTTTTCCCAGAAAAAGACGCCGGAGATTACTGAAGGAAGACCGACCCAAAGTGCCACCGCACATAATGTGACAGTCTCAAAATCCGGGACAGTCAGTGTGCAGACCAGATAGAGAAGCACAATCGGGATGGACAGATCATGAAGGACACGATGAGCTACATTCCAGGTATCTTCGTCGTGTACGGTCCATGGAAGTCGCAATCCGGTATGTCTGTTGAAGGGAAGTATTGTCGATATCATGCCGGTAAAAAGGATAATGGCAGATACGAGCAGCATTGCAAAAAATTTCCCATCGGTATTGGAAAAAGGAAGGATGCCCATCTCGGACAAGACAAAAGTTACAATACAGACAGTGAGGACGCCAATATTAAAAAGGGTTGTAATTCGAACGGCACCGAGTTTTTTTACGGAGGTTGTCGTGCGGGTGAGCAGAGCAGTATTCCGGTACAGAATGATGACTGCTGTCAGAAGGCAGGCAAAGGTCAGTAAAACGGAAACAATAGTATTGTCGATGATCAGTGCAAAGAGCATAGAAAGCATCGAGAAAAAGAGAATCAGATTCCGCTTTTGCTCGGCGCGGGAAGAAAGACTCCGTTCCTGCACTTGTTTGGCAAGCTCTTCATTGAGGCGAGCAAGTTCTATAGCAAGAGTTTCTGCAGAGAGGGATTCTGAACGTGGTTGTTCGTCTGTCCCAAGCAGTTCTGCAACAGAAATTTCTAACACTTCTGCGAGACGGATCAGAAGTTCCGCATCCGGTACAGAGAGATTATTTTCCCATTTTGACACGGTCTGCCGGACAACATTCAGCGGGATTGCCAGTTCCTCCTGACTCATTTTCTTCTCTTTTCGATATTTTTTAATTTGATCTCCTAACATATCGAAGTCTCCTTTCACATGTAGATTGATGTTCCACTGCCAGTATAAAAATCAGGGAAAGAAAAGGCAAGCAACGCAAGTTAACATGGTGGTTTTATCGTGGAAACTTCCGCGTTCATGCGATAGTAAGTGTCATTCATCTGCATAATTTCCCCAGGGCTGATCGTTAATTTGCTTCCGTCCAAGAAGAAAATATGGTAGTAAGTGACCGCACCGGAAGAGAGGGCTTCCTTGCGCGAAATCTCCCCGTGAAAACGGAGTTGATGCATCCAGTCAGTGAAGGCAGAAATTTCTTCTTTGGAAAGGTTCTGTGAGGTGGGAGAATCCTTTCCACCCGTGATGGAAATACGCTCAATTTGTTTGATGTCGGAAATCTGGATCTTAGACAAATATTGTTCAGGAATTTTTGAAAAAGTAGTCGTATCTTCTCGTAGAGAGGAATCCTCAAACTGGCAGGCGGTTAGCGTAAGAAATAAAAATGCCAGAAGGAATGGAATGAAAAAGAAGCGGGGGAAATTTTTAAAAACTCCAGCGGATATTTTTTGCATGGAAGATCAGTCCTTTCGTATTATGAGGGAGAAGTATCATTGTCTGTTATGTTTTTTTGTATTTCCAGAACTTTTCACCACAGTGCGGGCAGCGGGAAGGAATCAGAAGATTACTTCCGGGAAGTCGTACGCATTGAATCTGCTTTTTTATACATAGATCATAGAGGTCAGGATTCTGTACAGATCTCTGTTTGGTTAGAAATGTCCGCGGCATGGTCAGAAGCGGAAGTTCACCGCCGCAATTCGGACATTTCCAGAAACGATGGTGCAGAATATCTGAGGAATATAGCAGGGCAACGCTGAAAATCAGAGAAAGCAGCAGAGCGATGGAAATGATAAGCAGTAGAATCTTTGCCCAGTCGTGGTGTACTTGTCCGCCTTCCAGAAGAAGGAGGAATATACCTGATGCGGTAAGCACAAAGAAAGACCGTTCCAAAAACTTTCCTGTTGCTATAAGGCGGGCACTCCGAGAATTTTGTTTGATCAACTGCTCCTTCTGGAGCAAGACTGTCTCATTTTCGAGATAATTATAATCATGTTGTTGTCCGGATGACAATGCGAACACCTCCTTAGTGCTGGATGATAAAAAATCAGTTGAAAAAGTGAAAGGGAAATTGGCATAAAAAATCAAAATAACTTCTGAAAGAGAAGATTAAGGACGTTTCCAGGAAGATTCAGAAATAGGCTGGAAAGTCAGAGGTATTTTCGGCAGTCATAATAGCAAAGAGAAAAATCATTCAAAATGATAATTGCTGATTCTGTAAAAAAGAAACGGTTTCCAACGGTCTTTTGTAACGTCTGCAATGCTTTTTCTAATTTCGTGAGATCAGAGGAAGTAAGCATCTGGTATTTCCCGAGAAAATAGAGCAGCGTTGTCACCCCGATAAGTAACGTAAAAAATCCGAAGAGAATCGCTGTTTCGATGGATCCTTTGTGAAGCAAACGGATGGAAATAATTGTCATGAAGATACAGAGAATAATACTTCCTATGACTTTTGCATACCAGAATCGTAAAGTCTTTTGAAAGATTCGATAGACATTGGGATAGTTTTTCAAGTAGATGTGTTTCTTTTTTTCAGAGTTTTTCATGTTCGTTTTTTCCTTTTTTGCTTCTTTTTCCTTTTGTTTCTGTGTGGCTGCTTCTGAGGTATGGAGAATCAGAATGTGCCTCTCATTTGTTTGCCGGAGAAATCAATCAGTAGGTATGTGAAAGGATTTTGTCACTGGTTATGTAATGGAAGAGGGAGAAAATATCTTATATTAGATATAGAAATATCATATCATACAGACCGCATAAAGCAAATGGCGATATCGTCTATTCTATAAAAATCATGTTGTTTGCAAAGACAATCAGTGATATCTCTTCACAATTTGTCACCCATTCATTTCCCAATCAGGCAGTAGAAAAAGGATGACGAGAGATCGGGCAAATGTTATAATGTCCGCATAAGGAGATAAGTGATATGATGATGTTGGGATTGTTTTGCATGGCAGCTTCATTCTTCCCTTTGTACTTGAAGTATAGGGTTGTCTTGACTGGAGAACGGTGCAAAGGAAAAAGATTGGAAAAGAGATTTGGGTATTCAAGAATGAAAAATATGGCCGGGAAGTGTTCCAATGCAGCGATATTCGGCTGGAACTTCTTTCCGGGTTTTTCTTATTAACGGCCGTGTTTTCGTTTTCAATGGAGGTGATTCAATGACATTTTATGTTCCGTATAATAAAAAAAGTCTATGGATTCGCCACCCAGGAAGAAAAGCTGACCATCTTTCTGGGAAAAATGAAAATTTACATATAGACAGAGGTGGTTTTCAAATCTCAGTTTTGCTATAATAGGTCTAAATGCAGTAAATGAGCAATTGATTATTGGAGGAAGGAAGTAAATGAAGTTAAGTAATTCGTATTTTTATACACTACGGGAAAATGTAAAAGAGGAAGATAGTACAAGTGGAAATTTATTAGTGCGGGCAGGAATGATCAAAAAAAGCAGCAGCGGAATTTATATGATCATGCCGATGGGAAAACGTGTTCTGAAAAAGATTGAGGAAATCGTGCGGGAAGAAATGGATGCTGCAGGAGCGCAGGAACTGTTGATGCCGGCTATGATCCCAGAAGAAATTTATGAGAAAAGTGGACGTAGAGAGGCATTTGGTTCCAACATGTTTGCGCTGAAAGACCGTTATCAGAAGAACTATGTTCTCGGTCCGACTCATGAAGAATTATTTACGATGGCAGCTATGATGAAGGGAAGTTCCTATAAGGATTTTCCTTATAATCTGTATCAGATTCAGACGAAATTCCGAGATGAAACAAGACCTCGTTATGGTTTGATCCGTGTGCGTGAGTTTATTATGAAGGATGCCTATTCATTTGATATTGATGAAGCAGGTCTGCATGAATCCTATATGAAAATGTTCCACGCCTATCAGAATATCATGGAGCGCTGTAAGTTAAATTACAAGATTGTAAAAGCAGATACAGGAGCGATGGGTGGATCTTTATCCGAGGAATTTCAGGCAATTACAGATATCGGGGAAGATGTGATTGTCACCTGCGACGGCTGTGATTTCTCAAGCAATCTAGAAATTACAGAGGTGATTGATGTGAGTGAGCCGTCAGATGCAGAGGAACAGGTGATGGAGGTTGTGGAAACACCGAATGCACGCACGATGGAAGAAGTTGCTGCATTTTTCCATAAGTCTGTAAATGAATTTGTGAAGACACTGATCTATACGGTAGATGGAAAAACAATGGCATTTCTCTTAAAAGGAAATCGGGAATTGAATGAAACAAAAGTGTTGAAGCTTCTAAAGGCAAATGAAATGGAGCTTGCGCCGTTTGAGGAAGTGGAACGTGTTACACATGCAAAAGTTGGATTTGCGGGACCGGTTGGTTTAGAGTGTCCGATCGTTATGGACCGTGAGGTCACAAACATGAAGAACTTTATCGTTGGAGCAAATAAAACAGATCACCATATTGTTAATGTAAATCTGAAGGATTTTGAGGTGGAGATTGTTGCGGATATCGCACAGGTGCATGAGGGAGATGTCTGTCCGGTTTGCGGAAAGCCATTAAAATTCTGTAAGGGAATCGAAGTTGGAAATACGTTCAAGCTGGGAACAAAATATGCAAAGACACTCGGATTGGAATATCAAGATGTGGATAATAAACTTCATCCGGTGGAAATGGGCTGTTATGGTTTTGGTTTGGAACGCTGTATGGCGGCAATTGTAGAGCAGCACAATGACGAGGCTGGAATTATCTGGCCGGCAAGTGTAGCGCCGTTTGAGGTTGCAGTGGTCGTTGTATCCAGCAAAGATGAAGAGCAGATGCGTATTGGAAGTGAATTGTATGAGGCATTGAAAAAAGAAGGCATTGATGTACTTCTGGATGATCGAAAAGAACGTCCGGGTGTAAAATTCAAAGATATGGAACTGATCGGGATCCCATATCGCATTACTGTCGGAAGAGGTATTCAAGAGGGGAAGGTAGAATTCCGTGCCAGAACAGCAGCAGAGAATCGTGAGATTGCCTTGGGTGAAGTGATAAAACTGGTAAAAGAAGAATTACAGAAATAAATTTGAAGAAATCAGATGAGGGACAAGCAGTTAGTTTTCGGATTAGCTGCTTTTCTTATGGTTTTTGACCGACAGTTTCTGTCAGTCATGTGTAAAACGAAAAGATAAAATAAAAAATAGGAGATAAGCCTTGACAAAATGATTGAAAAATGTTTATATGAACATATGAACAGTTATTCATATGTTTAGGAGGTGCTTACGCATGAAAATAGAGGAAAGAACAAAAAAAGACAGAGAGACAGAGCTGACAGAATCTGTTGACAAAGAGATTCATGAACACTGTGGCTGTGGGGAACATCATCATGAGCATACACCTTCCCACCATGAGCATGGGAAAGCTTGTGGCTGCGGAGGAGATCATCATGATCACGAGCATACGCATTCCCACCATGAGCATGGGAAAGCTTGTGGCTGTGAAGGAGATCATCATGATCACGAGCATACACATTCCCACCATGAGCATGGGAAAACTTGTGGCTGTGAAGGACATCACCACGCACATTCCCACCAGAACAAGGAGAATGAGGATAACAAAGAAAAGTCTATTTCATCACATAGAAAGGGTAGAATACAGACGTATCTGCTTGATAATCTTGGATGAGCGAACTGTGCTTCCAAGATGGAAGCAAGGATACAGGCGCTGCCTGAGGTGAAAGAGGCGACAATCACATTTACGACAAATCAGCTTCAAGTGGTCACGGAAGGTGACAAGGACCTGCTGGAGGAATTTCAGAAGATCTGTGCTGCGATTGAGTCTGAAGTGATTGTAAAAAGGAAGGTATCGGTAAATAAGAAAGAAGAAAAGAAAAAGAGGGAGCAGGAACAGCAGGAAAAGAAAAGAGAACAGAAACGGGAACGCATAGAAATTGTAGCAGGAGCGGGATTGTTTCTTGCGGGAATTTTGTTGAAGGACAAATACGAATTATTTTCTACCATCTTATTTGTGAGTTCTTATTTGACGCTTGGATGGGAGATTCTGCTTACTGCGGGAAAAAATATTTGTAAGGGAAGAATGCTCGATGAAAATTTCCTGATGAGTATTGCAACACTTGGTGCATTTGCAATCCAGGAATATGCAGAAGCAGTCGGTGTCATGCTGTTTTACCGGATTGGAGAGATGTTTGAGCATATTGCTGTGGAAAAGAGCCGTGGACAGATCATGAGCGCGGTTGATTTAAGACCGGAAGTAGTCAGCCGGGAACAGAATGGGGTGACAGAAGTCATTCCGGCAGAGCAGGCACAAGTCGGAGATCTTTTGATCGTGCGGCCGGGAGATCGTATTCCGCTGGATGGTACAGTAATAGATGGTGAGAGCAGGATCGATACTTCACCGGTAACCGGGGAACCAGTTCCGGTCAACGTTGAGAAAGGAGATTCTTTAGTATCTGGATGTGTCAACACATCAGGATTGTTGAAGATGCGTGTAGAAAAGGTATTGGAGGATTCCATGGTGACAAGAATTCTGGATTCTGTAGAACATGCAGCTGCTAGCAAGCCGAAAATTGATAAGTTTATCACAAGATTTGCAAGAGTCTATACGCCGTTTGTTGTGGCGCTTGCTCTTGCGACGGCGATTCTTCCATCACTTGTCACTGGAAACTGGAGCTACTGGGTGTATACGGCGCTGACTTTCTTAGTTATTAGTTGTCCATGTGCGCTTGTACTGAGTGTGCCACTTGCCTTTTTCTCTGGAATCGGAGCAGGATCTAAGAGAGGAATCTTATTCAAAGGTGGTGTTGCAATTGAGGCGCTGCAAGGAGTAAAGACCGTTGTCATGGATAAGACGGGAACAATCACAGAAGGAAATTTTGTTGTGCAGAAATGTGTGGCAAATGAAATGGAAGAGGAAGAATTACTCCGTCTTGCCGCAGTCTGTGAGAAGAATTCCACTCATCCGATTGGAACAAGCATTCTTTTGGCAGCAGAAGAGAGAAAGGTGTCTGTTCCTGATCCGGAACGGATCACAGAAATTTCTGGAAAAGGAATTGAGGCAGTTTTGGATGGCAGACAGATTCTCTGTGGAAATCAGAAGCTGATGGAACAGTATCAGGTAGATTTGACAAATGGTCCAAAGGGGTCATATGGAACGGAAGTACTTGTTGCAGTTGATGGAGAATTTGCGGGATTTCTTGTGATCTCTGATACGATTAAAAAAGATGCTGTCTCGGCGGTACAGGAACTGAAACGGCAGAAAATACGCACTGCAATGCTGACCGGAGATGCAAAAGAAAGCGCGGAAGCAGTAGCAGAGCAGACAGGCATTGATGAAGTGCATGCAAGACTTCTGCCAGAAGAAAAGTTAGGTGAGCTGACAAAAATCCGAGAGCAGAATGGTTCGGTAATGTTTGTCGGGGACGGAATCAATGACGCACCAGTACTTGCAGGAGCGGATGTCGGAGCAGCGATGGGAAGCGGAGCCGATGCAGCTATTGAAGCTGCTGATGTGGTGTTTATGACTTCTTCGATGGAGGCAATTCCGGCATCGCTGGAGATTGCGCGAAGTACAAACCGTATTGCGAAGCAGAACGTTCTGTTTGCATTGGCAATTAAGGTCGTTGTTATGGTGCTTGGGCTGGCAGGATTTGCGGATATGTGGCTGGCTGTGTTTGCGGATACAGGAGTTGCAATGCTCTGTGTACTAAACTCCATCCGTATTTTATATAAGAAAAAATAGAAATATATCAGGAGGAAGTGATGCGAAGTGGAAATCCATGGAAGCAGCACTTCCTTTTCTGTGAAATGTAAGAAAAGTATTGACAAACAAAATCAAAGTGAACGATAATGAAACAGAAATGAAGGAGATAGATATCATTATGAAGAAAATAGAGGAAGCGGAAGTGGAGCAGTGCGAGCTAAAACATGTGCACGAGAAGACGGTGGAAAAAGTGAAAAAGGATATGCCTGTGGAAGATGAACTGCAGGATCTTGCAGATTTTTTTAAAGTCTTTGGAGATCTGACAAGAGTAAAAATGCTTTATGTGCTATTTCAGTCAGAGATGTGTGTCTGTGATCTTGCTCAGGTACTTCAGATGACACAGTCTGCAATTTCGCATCAGCTGCGTGTTTTGAAGCAGATGAAGCTTGTGACAAACAGAAGAGAAGGAAAAACCGTGTTCTATTCGCTGGCGGACAGCCATATCAAAACCATTATGAATCAGGGAATGGAACATATTCGTGAGTAAGAGGAGAGCGAAAGTGGGAGGAATCAGAGCAGTCAGAAGAAATATGTTACTGACAGGAATCGGGGCAGCAGCGTTTTTGGGAGAACTGGTGTTTTTAAAGAAAATGGATCTTACGCTGCAGCAGGAAGTTATTTTGTTTGCGGCGACTTATATGATAATCGCAGCTGGTGTGGTGGAAAAGACTGTGCGGAGTTTTTGTAAGAAGCGGATTTTTAATGAATATCTGCTGATTCTTATTGCGACAGCATGCTCTTTTCTTATTTTTCAGTATGTAGAAGGCATTTCTGTTTTATTATTGTTTCAGATTGGTTCGATTCTTGAAGAAGTCATGCTGTACCGATCAAAGAAATCTATTGCAAATATGATGGACATTGCCCCGGAGTTTGCAAATCGAAAGAGTCATGAGCAGGAAGTGCAAGTGGAGCCATCGGAACTGGAATGTGGCGATATCATTTTGATCCGTCCGGGAGAGAGGATTCCGGTGGACAGCAGAGTGTTATCAGGGGAAAGTATGGTTGATGCCAAGGCACTGACTGGAGAGTCTCTTCCGCAGACTGTGACGGCAGGGGCGATGCTATATAGTGGCAGCATTAATCTGACCGGGGCGTTGGAAGCGGAAGTGGTAAAGAAATATGAAGATTCTACGGCTGCGAAGATTATGGCGATGGTGCGGAAAGCCAATGATACGAAGACAGACAGCGAGCGGACGATCACAAAGTTTGCGTCGATTTATACGCCGATCATCATGTTGGCGGCAGCTCTTTTGGCGATTGTTCCACCAAATACATTTGCAGAAGGTGACTGGTACACATGGATCTACCGCGCGCTCACATTTCTGATTGTTGCGTGCCCGTGGGGGATTGTTATTTCAATTCCGCTGACCTTTTACGGAGGAATCGGAGCGGCAGCAAGACAAGGTGTAATGATCAAAAGCAGTCATCAGCTAGAACTTCTGACAAAGGCAGATACGTTTGTGTTTGACAAGACCGGAACACTGACCGAGGGAGTGTTTGAAGTAAAGGAAATTCATCCGGAGGGAATGACGGAAGAAGAACTTTTGGAGCTGACAGCATATATCGAGTACTTTTCGAATCATCCGATTTCTATGTCACTGCAGAAAATGTATAAAAAGGAAGTAGAGAAACAGCGGATCGAGGTAGTTCAGGAAATTCCGGGACAGGGGATCTATGCTCTGATTGATGGGAAGGCGGCATATGCAGGAAATCGAGAACTTTTAAGGGAACTGCGGATTGCTGTTCCAAAAGTGCGTGCAGCAGGTACGATCGTGTATGTTGCACTCGATGGAGTTTATGCTGGATATATTGTGATCGGTGATACGTTGAAAAAAGAAGTGCGGGAGACGATGGATATTCTGAAAAGGCGGTATCATAAGGAATTGGTCATGCTGACAGGGGATAATGAGATTGTAGGAGGAGCTGTTGGCAAGTTGCTGAACATGGATCACATTTATACGAATCTGCTTCCGGCGGAAAAGGTTGAGAAGGTAGAGGAGTTTATTGATTCTCAGCAGGAAGATGAGAAGTTAGTGTATGTCGGTGATGGTATCAATGATGCTCCGGTATTAAAGCGGGCGGATATCGGAATTGCGATGGGAACACTTGGAGCTGCTGCGGCGGTGGAAGCGGCAGATATCGTTTTGATGGAAGATGATCCGTCGATGATTCTTGTAATCCTCAGGATTGCAAGGGAGACAATCGGAGCAATCCGACAGAATGCCGTGCTGTCAATCGGCATGAAATTGATTTTACTGACCTTGGCGGCAACGGGGTTGATCTCTATGTGGACGGCGATCACCGCAGATGTGATCATTATGCTGGTTACATTATTTAATGCGCTGTGTCTGCTGAAATATCCGGGATAGGGAAAATGTCTGCAAGTTGTCAGGAAAAGAAAGAATATGGGGAATCCACAGCATGACGAAATGTATGTGGAAAAATAATGAATCAGGGAGGAATTGTGTTGAAAAGTAAAAAATGGGCGCTGTGTGTGCTGGTATTTATGCTTCTAGTTTTTGCCGGATGTACCAGAGCGACGGAGGAAGGTATGGAACTGTTTGAGCAGAAAAAATATGATGAGGCACTGGAACTTTTTCAAAAGGAAGCAGAGTCAGGGGAGGAGCAGGCAGAGGCATACTTAGGAATGGGACTTGTCTACTGGGAACAGCAGAAATATGAAGAGGCGAGAAATGCATTTCAGAAAGCATTGGATGCAGGGACAGAAAAGACGGGGACACTCTATAATCTGCTGGCTTCCTGTGAGATGCAGCTTGGCGATTATCAGAGTGCACTGAATCATTATAATCTTGGGTTACAGTCAGAGGGAAACAGTGCAGAACTGACACAGGAAATGGAATTTAATCAGATTGCCGCCTATGAAAAGTTGTATGAGTGGGAGAGTGCAAAGGCAAAGATAGAAGAATATATTGCAAAATACCCTGACGATGAAGCGGCAAAGAAAGAAGCAGAATTTTTGCGGACAAGATAAAAATAAGAGGCAGTGGAGATTACTCCCTGCCTTCTATTTTTCCATAAAGTTCTTTTGGGACAAATGCGTGGACAAAGATGCCATCTTCCCGATATTCTTCCTCCAAAAGTTCTCCGTATTTACGGATCAGCTGGATCTTTCCGGCATCGGCGTAAGAATAGGTTCTTGAAATTTCAATCTTTCGTTCGCGCAGAATCTGTTCAATGACAGATTGCAGGGCATCCAGTCCTTGACCGGTCCGCGCAGAGATATTTGCGATGTGATCTGCCTTGAAATCACGGATGATTGGAACTTCTGTCAGTCGATCCTGCTTGTTGAAAGCGGTGATGACCACTTTATCTTTGACATCCAGATTTTGTAGTGTCTCGTAGACGGTATACATCTGTTCATCCATCTGTGGGTTGGAAACATCGACTACATGTAAGATCATATCTGCATATTTCGCTTCTTCTAACGTACTTTTGAATGCTTCGATCAGATGATGAGGAAGTTTTCGGATAAATCCGACGGTATCTGTCAGAAGCACTTCCTGACCGCTTGGAAGTTTCAGTCCTCTGGTCGTTGGATCTAAAGTGGCAAACAGCTTATCCTCCTCAAGAACACTGGCTCCGGTCAGACGATTTAGCAGTGTGGATTTACCTGCATTTGTATAGCCGACGATAGCGATGACCGGGATATGATTGCGGCTTCGCTGCTCACGGGTCACTTCCCGGTGCCGTTTGACATCTTTTAACTCACGGTTTAGCTGGGCAATGCGTCCTTTGATCAGACGGCGGTCCATTTCAAGTTTTTTCTCTCCGGGACCTCTTGTACCGATTCCGCCGCCGAGTCTGGAAAGTGATTTCCCAAGACCGACCAGGCGGGATTGGCGGTATTTCAGCTGTGCAAGTTCCACCTGAATTTTACCTTCATTTGTAGAGGCGCGTTCTGCAAAGATGTCAAGGATGATCAAAGTGCGATCCATGACTTTCGTATCCAGTGCATCCTGGAGATTTCCAAGTTGTGCAGGAGAGAGCTCATCATCACAAATGATTCCAGTGGCATCTGTCTCCCAGAGGAGATTTTTAATTTCATCCAGTTTTCCCTTGCCGACGTAAGTGCCAGGGTGGATCTGCTCCCGGTTCTGGATGATCCGTCCAACTGTCTCGGCCCCGGCAGTCTGTGCCAGTTCTTCCAATTCATCCAGTGATTTTTCTGTATCTTCATTGTCATCTGCCTGCACACCGACGAGGATGACACGTTCTTTTGTTTCCTTTAAATCGTATAATTGCATAAAAGTCCTTTCTGCCCGAAGGAGGGCAAATTGATATAGATATATGTATCATAACATAGATTGAGGTTCTTTGTAATGTTTTTCCGCAAGATGCTCAAAAGTAGGTGACGGTATTTCGAATCAATAGTATAATGCATGTATAAATTTTGAAAAAGGGAAAGCGGGGATAAAGATGAAGAAATATCAGATTACCGAATGGTGCCATCATTTTATCGGAGGGCATGTGCTGGAAGGGGATATTTGTATCGATGCGACTGCTGGCAATGGGCATGATACCCTTCTTCTGGCAGAGCTTGTGGGAGCATCGGGAAGCGTCATTGCTTTTGACATCCAGGAGCAGGCGGTACAGGAGACAAAAAGAAAGATAGATGCATGTGGATATGCAGAACGGACAGAAGTTGTGCTGGACAGCCATGTGCATATGGGAGCTTACGCAAAGGAAAATACAGTCAGCTGCATCACGTTTAATTTCGGCTATCTGCCGGGAGGGGATCATACACTTGCGACAAAGGCAGATACGAGTGTGCAGGCGATCGAGGAAGGATTGCGACTATTGAAGAAAGATGGGTTGATGAGTCTTTGCATTTATAGTGGAGGGGACAGTGGATTTGAAGAAAAAGAGCGGATTTTAGCTTACCTGAAAGAACTTGATCCGAAGAAATATCTTGTGATCGTCAGTGAATACTATAATCGCCCGAATCATCCTCCGGTTCCGGCATTTGTGATTAAATTATAGAGACGTTATTTTTTAGCAAGGAGCGTCTCATTGCCGGAACGAAAGTCAGAGGGTATCGCGAATCTGTCTGGGAGATTCTCCAAAGTGAGATTTGTATGCACGCGAGAACGTGGAATAGTTTTTAAATCCGCAGTCGTAACACGCCTGAGTGATTGGCTCTCCGGAGGCAATCAGTTCTTTGGCGAGCAGTAATCGTTTGTAATTGATGTAGTTTCCAATCGTATATCCGGTCTCGGCTTTGAACAGACGCATCATATAGTATTTGCTGACATAAAATCTGGCAGCGAGATCATCAATATTTAAGTCTGTGGTCAGATTCCGGTTAATATACTGGAGAAGTTCCACAACTTTTGTATTACAATGGTCTGTGTCGATAAATTCCAGCTGTTCATTCAAGGTTGCACGATTCAGATGAATCATAAATTCCAGAAAGAGAATTTTCTGATAGAGCGTATTGGCGTATCCGACATCGGAAAATGAATGTTTCAGATTGTCAACGGCGCGCACCAGCGTGTTTTTTGCGTGGGAGTGTGTCCGAAGTACGTTCGTATGTTCTTTTTTTGCCTTTTGAAAGCACTCGCTGAGGTCATAATCTGCCGTCCGGTAAGTATTGATAAATTCCGGGGAGATGTAGACGACGATTCGTTCATATGGTTCCGAATCTTGTACATTTAGCTTATGGATATCATTGTGGCTGACAAGGACGATGTCATAAGGCTGGAGTTGGTAAGATTTCCCCTCAATCGTGTACTGGACATTTCCTTTCAGAAAAATTGTGATCTTATCAAAGTCATGATAGTGATATTCAAATTCCTTGGAAGCGGTGTCCGTCAGGTAAAACAGGCGGAAATCGCTGTATAAGTATCCTTTTTTCTCGTAAGTTTCCATAAAGGCAGTCTCCTTGTGTTCGATTTTCAGCTAGGAAACAGTGTGTTGCATGGTACAGGTCAGAGGATTCCTAAAATTATTTTTCCTGTTTAGGGAGAGAAAGAATATCAACAAATCATTTCCCATATAGTAATAGCAGATCATAAAAAATCAATTGTACTACGGTTGTGCTTCATAGCTGTTACGATGATTATACAGCACTATCTGCAATATAGAAAGCACTATTTCTATATTATTACGGAATAATGCTTGTTATGATGAAGAAAAAGGAGGCGCGGTTACAGTGATGAATATTGTGTTGGAAAAATATCATGGATTGGGAAATGATTACTTTGTATTTGATCCGAATAAAAATGAGTTAAAGCTGACAAAAGAGAATGTCCGAATGATCTGTGACAGAAATTTTGGGATGGGGTCGGATGGAATTCTCGAAGGACCTATTTTTCAGGAAGATAAAATTTATGTGAAAGTATGGAATCCGGATGGAAGTGAAGCGGAGAAAAGTGGAAATGGAGATCGTATTTTTGCAAAATATTTGAAGGATGCCGGATACATTCAGAAGAAGCATGTAACCTTCTACACACTGAGCGGAGCGATTCAGGTAACATATCTGAATGAGGATGGAAGCAGGCTGCGCGCTTCGGCAGGAAAGCTTTCTTTCTGGAGTGATGAGATTCCGGTAACGGGAGAGCGCAGAGAAGTCATCAATGAAGACATGGTATTTGGAAGAACTTTATATCCGGTTACTTGTGTGTCAATCGGAAATCCGCATTGTGTGATCCCGATGCGAGAGATTTCTAAACCACTTGTCTGTAAGATTGGTGATTATGCGGAGATTGCCAGATATTTCCCAAATAAGATCAACACACAGCTATTAAAAGTGATTGACCAGGAGAATATCCAGATTGAGATCTTTGAAAGAGGAGTCGGTTATACATTGGCATCCGGAAGTTGTGCGTGTGCTGCAGCGGGCGTTGCATATAAGCTTGGCATGACAAATCCAGGTGTGACGGTTCATATGCCGGGCGGAAAGCTTCAAGTAGAGATTCAGGATGACTGGGAAGTATTTGCAACAGGGGAAGTATTTTATATAGGAAAGATTTCACTGAGCAGCGAGTTTGGCGAGCGATTAAGAGCTGCCGTAAGCATAGAGGAAGGGTAGAGGCTTAGATGAAATTGATAGAAAGTTTTATGGGGCAGAATGTATTTTCATTCTGCCCCAAATTCTCTTAAGATACGACTCTTGTGACAGCATCTGCACAGGAGGCAAAGAGGATGAAGATCACTGCAATCGTTCCGATTACACTTTCGTAGTTTAATTTTTTGAATTTTTCCCGCCACCGAGAATGTTTGTCGATTTTGGAAGATTTCTTTGTCAAAATACTTCCGGCGACTAAAAACAGTGAGATTCCACTGAGGATACACATGCCGCTGCGCCACACTTGGAATGCTTCCGGCAGAGAGAAGCCTTGAAACAGGAATCCTCCGGTCAAAAGCAACAGTGAAACGGCGATGGATAAAATTACACCATATTTTCCAGCAGAGAGAAAGTCGGTCAAGTATTCTTTATTTTTCATCATACAAATGACAGGCCACCTGATGTCCGTTGCCGATATCTTTTAAGGTAGGCATGCATTGTGAACAGATTTCTTTTGCATACTTGCATCTTCCTTTAAATCTACATCCCGGCGCAGGGTTTACAGGGCTTGGCACATCCCCTTCCAGTTTGATTCTTGTTTTCTCTCGTGCGATTTCTACTTCTGGATCCGGGATTGGGATCGCGGACAGCAGTGCTTGTGTGTATGGATGAAGTGGGTTTTTGTATAACTCCTCAGAGCTTGTGATCTCCACCATAGAGCCTAAGTACATTACAGCAACACGGTCAGAAATATGTTTTACCATAGATAGGTCATGTGCGACAAACAGGTAAGTCAGATCCATTTCTTTTTGCAATTTGATCAGGAGATTGACAATCTGAGCTTGAATGGATACATCCAGTGCGGAAATAGGTTCATCCAGTACAAGAAATTTAGGTTCAACAGCGAGTGCTCGTGCGATTCCGATTCGCTGTCTCTGACCACCGGAAAATTCGTGAACAAAACGGTTTGCATGTTCTTTGTTTAATCCGACAAGATCTAGGTAGTGGTAAATTTTTTCACTTCGCTCTTTTTTGTTTGAAGTCATATGATGGATATCAAGTCCCTCTGCAACAATATCTGCAACCGTCATACGAGGATCTAAGGAAGCGTATGGATCTTGAAAGATCATTTGAGTTTCTTTTCGGAAATTTAACTTTTCTTTCCCTTTTAGTTCATGGACATTTTTTCCTTTATAAAGAACTTCTCCGGATGTTTTATTATATAATCCGATACAAGTACGTCCGCAGGTTGTTTTGCCACAACCAGATTCGCCGACGAGTCCAAGTGTTTCCCCTGGAGCAATTTCAAAAGAAACATCATCGACTGCTTTTAATGTAAGTCCTTTTCCGACTTCAAAATATTTGCATAAATTTTTTACTTCTAATACATTCTGGCTCATAATGATTCCTCCACTCCAAATGGTTGATTTTCTTTTGGCGCCATCGGATGGTGCAGCCAGCATGCTGCCTGATGTCCATTTCCAAAATCAGTTACTTCCGGTGCCTCCTCACAGCAGATTTCCATGCAGTAAGAACATCTTGTACAGAAAGGGCATCCTTTCGGTGGTGAGATTAAATCCGGCGGAGTTCCTTCGATAGAAGCCAGTTCCTGTTTATTAGAAAGGTCCAGACGAGGAACCGCTTTTAATAACGCTCTTGTATAAGGATGTTTTGGGTGATAGAAAATATCTTCCCGGCTTCCTCTTTCCACAATTTTTCCTGAGTACATCACTACAATCCGTTTTGCAATGTTGGCTACTACACCAAGATCGTGAGTGATCAAGATGACAGCGGTATTCATTTTGTGCTGAAGATCTTTGATCAGATCCATAATCTGAGCCTGAATCGTAACATCCAATGCAGTTGTTGGCTCATCTGCAATCAGAAGATTCGGCTGACAGGCAAATGCGATTGCAATCATTGCTCTTTGGCGCATTCCGCCGGAAAATTCGTGTGGGTATTGCTTGACACGACCTTCAGCATTTGGGATTCCAACCATTTTCAAAAGGTTCACCGCTTCTTTGTATGCTTCAGCTTTTGTCATTTTCCGGTGCATCATTAAATTTTCTACAATTTGTTTTCCGACAGTCATAGTCGGGTTCAGAGATGCAAGAGCATCCTGAAAGATAATCGCGACTTCCCCGCCGCGGTATTCACTTAACTCTTTTTTGTCCATTTTCAGAACATCTTTGCCTTTGTATAAAATCTGGCTTCCGTCTTTGATTTCTCCGGGTGGAGTTTTTATCAGGCGCATAATAGATTTTGCGGTTACAGATTTACCGCAGCCGGATTCTCCAACGATTGCGACAGCTTCGCCTTCTTCTACATCGAAGGAAACACCGCGGACAGATTGTACTTCTCCTGCGTAAGTATGATAGGATACGCGCAGATTTTCGATTTCTAATATTTTATCCATTGTTTTCCTCCTACTGACGTAATCTCGGATCCAGAGCATCTCTCAGACCGTCTCCGAGTAAGTTGAATGCAAGCACGATGATACACAGAACAAGTGCCGGATAGAAGATCTGATATGGATACAGATCCAGAACCGACTGTCCATTTGAAATCAGCACACCAAGACTGATGACAGGTTCTTTTAATCCCATGCCGAGAAAGCTCAAAGATGCTTCCGTAAAAATGTAGCTTGGAATACTTGTGGCAACATTCAGAATTAAAATACTCAATGTATTCGGAATCAGATGCTTACGAATGATCCACGAAGGATTTGCTCCAAGTGTTTCGGCAGCCATGACGTATTCAGATTCTCTGAGCTGCATGATCATACCACGCATTTGTCTGGCTGTGCCGCACCAGGAAGTAAGGCACATGGCAACAAGAAGCGCTCCCATATTCTGTCCAAGCACCATCATGATCAGCAGTGTGAGCAGAAGAGAAGGAATGGATGTAAGGATCTCTACAATTCGCATCATGACTTCATCGAGCCATCCTCCAAAATATGCCATGATTCCACCGTATGCGCAGCCGACGACGATCTGAATGAAAGTACACGCAATCGCAACGATCAGAGAAGCACGCGCACCGACACAGACACGGCTGAAAAGATCTCTTCCAAGGATATCAGTACCAAACCAGTGTGTGCCATCGGCAGGTTTGTTCTTCATAACTGCATTGATTGAGACATATTCCTCGCCACTGATCGTTGGACCAAGTGTGATAAAAAGGACACATGCCAGCAATAAAATCATAGAGAAAACAGCAATTGGATTTTTTCGAAGTCTTCTCCATGCATCCTGCCAGTAAGTTACAGTAGGACGCACAATGGCATCAGAATCAAAGCGGCTTCTGTCGACCGGTCTAAATTTTTCTTTTGTTAATTCAGCCATTTTCTTCCCCCTCCCTATTTCTTGCCGCCGCTGATACGGATTCGCGGATCGACTAAGGTATACAAAATATCTGTCAGAAATACAACTGCAATATATAGTGCTGCAGTAATTACTGTCTGTCCCATGACGATACAGACATCCCTGCCGCTGATTGCTTCGACATAGTATTTTCCAAATCCCGGTATTACGAAGATTTTTTCGATAAAATAAGATCCGGTAATACACATTGCCACACTCATCGGAAGATTAGTGATGACAGGGATGAAAGAATTCCTAAGTACATGTCTGCGGATGACTTTTCCTTTGGAGAGACCTTTGGATTCCGCAGTGAGAATATATTCCTGGTTCATAACATCCAACATGGATGTTTTTAACAGGCGGGCGTAAGATGCGATGTAGACAAAACATCCTGTCAAAGTAGGGAGAATCGTATACTCCCAGCCGCCAAACCACAAGGTAAAAAGATCTCCTTTCGGCCATCCGATCGTCGGGAATAAGTGTAGGTTTCCGGCAAAGACTTTCTGAAGCAGGATACCAAAGACGAGATGGGGGACGGAAATCAGGAGGATTGAGAAGAACACAATGGAATAATCAATCCATGTTCCCTTTCTCGTTGCGGCCAGAATACCGAGCAATAATCCAAGGCCTACACCGAGGAGCATCTGCTGGATACCGAGTCGTGCAGAGACAGGTCCTTTCGTTTTAATAATGTTGGAAACCGTCTCTCCTTCATAGATGACGGATTCACCAAAATCTCCTTTTAACATTCCTTTCATTGTGATTCCATAACGCTCAAGAAGTGGTTTGTCAAGACCATATCGCTTGTAAAGGTTGACACGGACTTTTTCCGGCAGTTTATCTGCTCTTGCAGTGAGGGCATCCCCCGGCACTGCAGCCAGTAAAAAGAAAGTTCCAGTCGCGATGACGAACAGCGTAAATAACATCTCGACGAATCTTCTTATTGTATATTTAACCATACTGTATTTCCTTTCTCTTTTATGGTGTGTCTAATAGATTCCAATGGAAAAGAGGTTCGCCAGAGAACCTCTTTTCTTGGACATTTTTGCTGTTGCTATTTGCCGGAAATATATGCGCGGCTGAATTCATATGCACTTCCAAAAGTTGGGAAGCTCATGTCTTTTACATAGCTTTGTACGAAAAACTGTTTGTTAGAATAGAAAATCGGTGCGATACCAGCTTGTTCATTGATCAGATTGTTCTCCATTGCCACATAGGTTTCGGCACGTTTTTCCATATCGCTTTCTTCGGCAAGAGAATCAAACATTTTGTCAAATTCTTCATTCGAATATCCACCCATGAATTTTGCATATCCACTTCCTGTATTAAACAGTTCCATAAAAGTCATAGGGTCGTTGTAGTCACCATTCCATCCCATGAAGACAAGATCGTAGCGGTTGTTATTTCGCTCATCTACGAAAAGGGAAGTGTCGGCACAGATATTCACGTTTACTTTTACACCGAGTCTGTCTTCCCAAGTCTGTTTGAAGTATTCCTGGATTGCCTGATCCTGGACGGTTGTTCCGGAGGAGATGATAGTCAGCTCGACATCTTTGAGATCTTTATCGACACCGGCTTCTTTCATACCTTCCTTGAACATTTTCTGAAGTCCTTCGTTATCGTCTTTGTACTTGTCGTAATCAGCTCTTAATGGTTCTTCCCCTGCCACTGTGCGGAATTCTTCTTCTCCTACGAGCATTCCAGCAGGAATCAGACCATAAGCAGGAATATTGATACCACTGTATACAACTTCATTCATTTCTTCTCGGTTGATTGCAAGAGAAAGTGCCTTTCTGCATTTTGCATTGTTCATAAGACCGGAAAGTCCTCCTGTGTGCTGATTGAAGCACATATAGTTACAGCTTGGTGATGTTTTAGAAATGTTTGCAAGCTGTCCGCTTTCAGTAAGTTTCTGCCACTTTGCAATATACTCGGAGTTTGCCTCCACAGCATCCAGTTCTTTGTTCTCGATCAGAATGGATTTTGTAGAATCTTCCGGAATCTCTTTCAATGTAACTTTTTCTAAATGTACATTTTCAGCATCCCAGTATTCTGGGTTTTTCTCAAGAACGATCTCATTTCCTTTTGTGTGATCTGCAATTACGAAAGGTCCACAGAATACATGAAGTTTATAGTCTGCATTATATTTTGTTTGATCTCCGGCTTTTTCGATTATATCAAGACGGACTGGATCAAAACAAACATTTGTAAGTTTTTTGATGAAGAACGGGATGTTTGCACGAAGTTTGATTTCAAGTGTTTTATCATCGAGTGCTTTTACCCCGATATCATCGGCAGAAGCTTGTCCATCGTAATATGCCTCAGCATTTTCGATATCATATGCCATGAAAGAGTAAGAAAATCCATTTTCAGGATTTAACAGTCTTTTGATTGAGTCTACATAATGCTGGGCAGTGACTGGCTGGCCGTCAGACCATTTGTAGTCACGCAGTTTGAATGTGTAAGTCAGACCATCGTCAGATACTTCATAGCTTTCACATCCGGCATTTTCTACGACATCATTTCCATCTTTGTCGCTGAATACACGGAATAACCCTTCCTGGACATGGTTTAAAAGAATAAATTCGTTATAATTCCTTGCATCATTGACATCGAGTACTTTGCAGTCTACGTTGTTTAACACTAATTCCTGCTTTTCGTCTGGTTTAGCTTCGCTGGAGGATTCAGCTGTTTTCCCGGAAGATTTCTCTTCGCTGTTTCCGCCACCACAGCCAGATAAAATTGTTGCGATCATCATGGATGCCATCGCCAGTGCTGTCAGTTTTTTCCATTTCATACCTTTTCCCTCCTAAATTTAGAAAAATTTAATTATAATAAAGTTATTATAAATTTACAGGCTTTCGTTGTCAATAAATAATTGCATTTTTTAATATTTTTCTATAAATTTAGAATAAGATATCGATTTATCATAAATTAATAAAAGCAAATCATGTATATACAATATTTTTTGCGAGGAATGGAAAGTTTTTAGATTGATCTTCGTGAGCAGTTGAGTGTGACGCTAATCTGTGGCTGGATGTTTCAAAATTTTACTGTATGGATCCTTTTCTTTCCTTATTTAATGGGGGAATAATATATTGGGGGAATTGGATGGGACAGAGTGCTTTTAATAAGAAATTTAGAAGTTTATTCATATAGAAAGCGAGGGAGATTGTTTTAAGTTATATTTTGTAAAAATTAGGCTGATAAACGAGAGAGAAAATTACAGTCAAAGTCAGTTTTTTGAATTATTAGAAATCTTTTCTTGCAAAAATTTGGAAACTCTCTGAAATTATTGAAGGAATATCTGGATGTGGCATCAGAAAAATCCTATGTTTTTTGAAATGTAGAAAAATGATACAATATAAGAGTGAATAAATATTTATAAGGAGAAAAGCTAGAAAAATACTTGTGAGATCAATGCGGTTTTCGTAAAAAATCTACTATATGAAGAATATGAAAATCATATATACGAGAATATAGGCAGCAGATGCATAGACAAAAGAAAAGGAAAAAGGGGTAGATGAAATACAAAATATATAAAAACACTAAAAAGATAGAAAATTCTGATGAATTACGATGAGAAGAGTATTTTGCGTAAACATGCAAAAAATGAAAAAATTTATTGACAATGTAGCGATGAAAAATTATAATAACTTTAATGCTATAAATTATAAAAGGAGGAGAAAGTTATGAAAAAACGAGGCAAATGGCTTGCACTTGCACTGGTAGCTGCACTCGCAGTAACAACTGTTGGATGTGGAAGTGGCAAGAAAGAATCCAAAGGCGAAAAAGGGGCTTCAGAAGAGATTAAAGATCTTGTGACTTATGAAGTGCCACAGCGTGAGATGGAGAACGTATTTATTTTGAATACGGAGATGGCAGCTGACTTAAACGTACTTTGTAACACAAACGAAGGTTTCCTTGAGACAAATCCAAAAGGACAGTTAGTGGCAGGTATCGCAAAAGAATGGGGTACAGAAGATAATGGTCTTACATGGACATTTAAGATGAGAGACGATGTGAAATGGGTAGATCAGCAGGGAAATGAAAAGGCTGACATGGTTGCAGATGACTTTGTAACAGCTCTTGAGTGGATCCTGAATGCACACAAGAACGATGCTGGTAACAACACATCTATGCCAATCTCAATGATCAAAGGTGCAAAGGAATACCGTGAATATACAAAATCACTCTCAGCAGATGAGGCATTAAAGCTTGACAAATCGAAATTCCTTGAGATGGTAGGAATCGAAACGCCAGATGATTACACAGTAGTTTACCACTGTATAGCAGAGACACCATATTTTGATACAGTAGCAGTATCTGCATGTCTGTACCCGATTTCTCAGGGCTTCATCGATGAAGTTGGTGTAGAAAATGTAAAATCTGTAGGAATCGATAAATTATGGTACAACGGACCATACATCTTAACAGAGTTCATCCAGGGTAACACAAAGACTCTGACAAAGAACGAAAGCTACTGGGATAAAGATTGTAAACTTTTCGATACAGTTACAATCAAACTGATCGAAGACTTAACAGTTGGATACTCTCTCTATGATACAGGAGAAATCGATACAATCGACCTTGCAGAAGCAAACTTAAGAGCTATCTACGAAGATGAGAACAACCAGTATCACGATTATCTGACAGAGAAACTTCCTAAGAAATTCTCTTACCAGATGAAATTCAACTATGCAAAGAAGAACGAAGACGGATCTGATGATACAAACTGGAATACAGCGATTGCAAACGAAGCATTCCGTCAGTCTATCTACTACGGACTTGACCTGACAAAAACTTATGAGAGAGCAAACATGATCAATCCACTTAGCTGCGAGAATACAGCTTACACAATGAAAGGTCTTGTATACTTCTCAGATGGTACAGAGTACGTTGACAGAGTAGAAGAATTAATCGAACTTCCAGAGTCTAACGGCAAGACGATGAGAAGACTTGACAAAGAAAAAGCAGAAGAGCTTAAGAAACAGGCAATAGAAGAACTCTCTGCAAAAGGTGTTAAATTCCCGGTTGAGATGGACTACTATATCCCAGCTGGTTCTCAGTTAGCACTTGATGGTGCAACAGTTCTTCAGGAAAACTTTGCAGACTGTTTTGGAGATGATTATATAAAATTAAACATCGGAACATATGTATCCAGCTTAACTCAGGAAGTTATCGATCCAAGTCTTCATTCTGTTGTTATGAATGGATGGGGAGCTGACTATGGTGATGTGCAGAACTTCCTCGGACAGGAGACATACGGAGAAGAGACAGCTTACTATTCAATGAACTACACAAACATCAACGACGCTACAGATCCTGAACTGATCGCTACATGGAAAGAATTTACAGACCTTGTAAACAAAGCGAATGCAATTACAGGAGATCTTGATGAAAGATATGAAGCATATGCACAGGCAGAAGCTTACATGTTAAAACATGCGATGACAATCCCATACAACCTTGATATTTCATGGCAGTTATCAAAAATCAATGATTACTCAGTATCTCATGCAATCTATGGTATGCAGAATGCAAAATATAAGGACTGGGAGACATCCGTAGACGCCTATACTACGGAAGATTACGAGAAATTCGCAGAGGAATTTAATAAATAATGTTTAAGTATACAATCAAGCGACTGTTACAATCTGTTGTGACAGTCCTGATTGTTGTAACGATCGTTTTTCTGTTGATGAGAATGCTTCCGACAGACTATTTCTTTACAGAAGATCAGTTAATGAAGTTTACATCAGAGCAGAAAGAAGAGCAGTTACAGGCGGCAGGACTGTTAGATCCGATGCCGAAACAACTCGTTCGTTATTATGGGCAGCTTCTGAAATTCGATTTTGGCGAATCCAGAAGAATTCAGAACGGTGTTGATGTCGTATCGGTAATTGGCGATAAATTTACAATTTCTATGAAACTTGGATGTACTGCACTTGTGATTTCCCTTTTTGTAGGTATCCTTATCGGTATTATCCAGACATTAAACAAAGACCGGATCTTAGATCATGTAGGAACAGCATACACAATTTTTGTAAATGCGGTTCCAAGCCTTGTGTCATACTCACTTGTGTTGGCATTTGGTTCGAAAGTGCTCGGGCTTCCGTCGCTTTATTCGACACGGAATCCGTCAGAGACAAGTATACTTCCGATCGTATGTCTGTCACTGGCATCTATCGCAAGTTATGCACTCTGGACGAGACGTTATATGGTAGATGAACTGAATAAGGATTACATTAAGCTGGCTCGTGTAAAGGGTACTTCTTCTGCGGGAATTATGATTAAACATGTCTTTAAGAACGCATTTGTACCGCTGGCTCAATATGTTCCGGCATCATTTCTCTACACAATTGGTGGATCTCTTTTGGTAGAAAGATTCTTCTCTGTACCGGGAATGGGACCACTTCTTACGGATGCGATTGTCCGCTATGACGTAAATGTCGTGCAGACACTTGTAGTCCTTTACGCAGTGCTTGGTACACTGGGTGTATTCCTCGGAGACATTCTTATGATGTTACTTGATCCGAGAATTAAACTTACAGGAAAAGGAGGAACGCGATAATGGGCGAAAATGAGAAAAAAGATGATTTATTTCGGTTCGTGGAATATTCTGCAGAAGAAGCGGAACGTACCGGATATTCAGACTATTCTTATTGGAAATCCGTGTTCCAGAATTTTCTGAAGAAAAAATCAGCAGTTGTGATGGCCATTGTCTTTTTTGCACTTGTAATTTTCTCTTTCATCGCACTGCACATTGGAAAATATGATTATGCTGCATTAAAAACAAATTCAGCTATGGCATTCCAGTCACCGAATGGTGAATATTGGTTCGGAACAGATAACCTCGGACGTGATTACTGGTGTCAGGTATGGTATGCAGCACAGACATCCATTAAACTGGCGCTGATCGTTGCGCTTGGAGAGTGTGTGCTCGGAGTTATCATTGGCTGTATTTGGGGATATATAAGAAGCCTCGATCGTATTTTGACAGAAGTTTATAATATTATTAATAACGTACCGGTTATCATTTATATGACATTGATTGCGCTTCTTGTTGGGCAGTCCTTTACAATTATGTGTATTTCACTGATTGGATTCGGATGGCTGACCATGGCGAGAAATGTGCGTAACCTTGTTATGATGTATCGTGACAGAGAATACAATCTTGCTTCACGATGCTTAGGTACTCCGATCTGGAGAGTGCTCGTAAAGAACATTCTTCCATATTTGATCAGTATCATTATTCTGAGACTTGCACTGTCGATCCCGTCGACAATTGCACTTGAGTCTACGTTATCTTATTTAGGACTTGGACTTGGAATCGATACACCGTCACTGGGTATTCTGCTTAGAAATGCCCGTAACTATTTCCTCGAACACCCGTATCTGTTGATTTTCCCGGCGGTAATTGTATCTCTTATTACAGTTACATTTTACCTTGTGGGAAATGCGTTCTCTGATGCGGCTGACCCGAGAAATCACGTATAGAACGGAGGACTGCTATGACAAAAGAACCAATCTTGTCTGCGAAAGATGTAGAAATCCAGTTTAGCTTACGTGGCAGAAAACTGACGGCGATTCGCAGATGTTCCTTAGACCTTTATGAAGGAGAAACACTTGCAATTGTAGGAGAGTCAGGATCAGGAAAGTCAGTGTTTACAAAGTCTTTCTTAGGAATGCTTGACTCCAATGGAAGTATTACACACGGATCGATCATGTATGATGGAAAAGATCTGGCGAAATATAAAAAAGAGAAGGACTGGAGAACGATCCGTGGAAAGAAAATTTCTATGGTAATGCAGGATCCGATGACTTCTCTGAATCCATTGAAAAAAGTAGGAAAACAGATTCAGGAAAGTATCGAATTGAATCAGGGAATCAAAGGTGCTGAGGCAAAGAAAATGGCACTGGAGATGCTTGAAAAAGTAGGAATCCCATTTCCGGAGAAGCGATACAATCAGTATCCGCATGAATTTTCCGGTGGTATGAGACAGCGTGTTGTCATTGCGATCGCAGCTGCCTGTCATCCGGATATTCTGATCTGTGACGAACCTACGACTGCGCTGGATGTAACAATCCAGGCACAGATTCTGAATCTGATCAGAGATCTTCAGAAAGAACTGAAGATGACAGTTATTTATATTACACACGATCTTGGTGTTGTGGCAAATGTAGCGGACCGTGTTGCAGTAATGTATGCGGGACAGATCGTTGAGTATGGTACAGTCAATGAGATTTTCTATGATGCATGGCATCCGTACACATGGGCATTGTTATCTTCCCTTCCACAGCTAGGAGTGAAAGGGGAACCGTTGCCGACGATTGAAGGTACACCACCGAACTTATTCAATAAGATTCAAGGGGATGCATTTGCACCTCGTAACAAGAAGGCACTTGCAATCGACTTTGAGGAGGAGCCGCCATTCTTTGAGATCACACCAACGCATAAGGCGAAAACGTGGTACTTAGATCCGCGTGCACCGAAGATTGAACAGCCGGAGGCAATTAAACGTCTTCGTGCGAGTATGGAAGGAAGAGGGTAAGAATTATGCAAGAAAAAGAAAAACTGATTGAGTTGAAAGATCTGCAGATTACCTTCGGAACCGGAAAGAAGAAGTTCGTTGCAGTTGACCATGTGAACTTTGATATTTATAAAGGAGAAACCTTCGCGCTTGTAGGAGAGTCAGGATCAGGAAAGACAACAATCGGACGTGCGATCACGAGAATCAACCCGGTATCTGCCGGAGAGATTTTGTTTAAAGGGCGTCGCATCAGTGGTAAGATTTCCAAAGAACTCGACCTTGAAGTGATAAAAAAATGTCAGATGATCTTCCAGGATCCTCAGGCATCCTTAAATGAACGTGCGAAAGTTGATTATATTATCTCAGAAGGTCTGATTAATCATCACCTTTACAAAGATGAGAAAGACAGATACAATAAAGTGCAGAATGCACTTCGGGAAGTTGGTCTTTTACCGGAATTTGCATCTCGATTCCCACATGAATTCTCAGGTGGACAAAGACAGCGTATCGGTATTGCGCGTGCGTTGATCATGGAACCGGAGTTTGTTGTGGCGGATGAACCGATTTCTGCGCTGGATGTTTCTATCCGTGCACAGGTATTGAACCTTCTGAATGAGTTGAAGAAGATAAAAGGACTGACGTACCTGTTTATCGCACATGACCTGTCTGTTGTAAGATTTATTTCAGACCGTATTGCGGTAATTCATAAGGGACGTATTGTGGAGCTTGCAGAAGCAGAAGAGTTGTTCCTGCACCCGCTTCATCCATATACAAAAGCGCTGCTTTCTGCAGTTCCGATTCCGGATCCGGAGCGTGAGAAGAATAAAGAACTTATTGTTTATGATCCGTCGATTCATGATTACAGTGTGGATCAGCCGGTTTGGGAAGAAATTCTGCCGGGACATTTTGTCTATGGAAATCAGAAAGAACTGGAAGGATATCGCAGAGAGATCGAAAAATAAGAAAAATATCACGGCTGAGGCAAAAGCGAAGCTGTTGTCTAAAAGCTGGATAAAAATGATAAAAGTATGTCTTGTTGAGGGGAGAACTTGTTGGGAAAACCTTGACAAGACTTATTTTTTGTGAAAAAGTATAATCTGGACAGAGAAAATGAAGTAATACTTAGGTAAAGGAAGAAAAACTATGATTAAAAAAATCCGTATGATATTTCAAAAATATATGATCCGTCCAATGTTATATCAGTGTGTGGCAAAATTTGCTGTAGCGATGGTTCTCTGCCTTCTGTGGGACAAGTTTTTGAATCAAGGGGGATATCGGTCACTTGCAGAGAATGCACTTTTTGTGGCAGGATGTATTTTCCTTATGTTGGCATGGATTCAATATCTTAGGATGGATGGGGTTCGGATCCATCATTTGTTGGAGGAAAAAGAAGAGAAAAAAAAGAAACATATCACAAAAGATATGGTAGACTTTGTCGATGAGAAGGTGATTCCATTTGGGGAATTGGATGATGACGAACGGATTGTGTGCCGGTTTTTAGGAGATTTGTTGTGTGCGCTTGTCTGTTTGATTCCTTCTCTGATCGCAATGATGGTCTAGGAAAGAAAAAGACATTCCAGCATAGGTGTAAATATAGCATAGAGAAAGAACAGAAAGAATAGAGAAAGATGCCTTGCGACGTATAGAAAACGTTGCGAGGTTTTTTGTTTTTTGCAAAACTTTTTGAAGCAAAGTAATTGACAAAAGTAGGAGTGGTGGATATAATGCATATATAGTTAATTACTTGAGTAACTAACCGTATAACGAGAGGAGGAAAAGATGAAGCTGAATTTTGATGATGAGAAGCCTGTATTTTTGCAGATTGCAGAAGGGATGGAAGATGCAATCTTGACAGGGGTATTTCAGGAAGAGAGTCAGATTCCTTCTACAACAGAGCTATCTGTGACTTATAAAATCAACCCGGCAACTGCGCTTAAGGGGATCAACCTGCTGGTAGATGCCGGGATCGTGTATAAGAAGAGAGGAGTAGGAATGTTTGTGGCAGAAGGTGCAGTAAGGAAATTAAGACAAAAGAGGAAAGACCAGTTTTATGAAAATTTTGTAAGTCGTCTTGTAGAGGAGGCGAAGAAGCTGGAGATTACAGATGTGGAGATCATTTCGATGATAGAAAGGGGATTTTCAAAATGAGAGGGATAGAGATCAAAGAAGTGTCAAAGGGCTATAAGGACACAAAGGCGCTGGATCATGTCAGTGTACAGTTTGAGGATGGGAAAATATATGCGCTTCTAGGACGAAATGGAGCAGGGAAATCCACCATGCTCAATATTATCGGTAACCGGATTTTTCCGGATCAGGGAGAAGTGCTGGTAGATGGAAAGCCTGCAAGGGAAAATGATCAGGTACAGCAGAATATGTATCTGATGAGTGAGAAGACACTTTACCCGGCAGGGATGAAGATCCAGCAGGCATTTCAATGGTCGAAGGAATTTTATCCGAAGTTCGATATGGAGTATGCGATGGAACTTGCAAGGATGTTTGGGCTGAATACGAAGAAAAAAGTGCGGACACTTTCCACCGGGTATAAGTCGATTTTTAAGCTAATTCTTGCGCTTTCTGTCAATGTTCCATATCTGTTTTTAGATGAGCCGGTCCTTGGGCTGGATGCGAATCACAGAGAGATGTTCTATCGGATTCTTCTTGAGAAGTATATAGAAGAACCGTTTACGATAGTAATTTCTACACATCTGATTGAAGAGGTCGCAAGTGTGATCGAACATGTTGTAATCTTAAAAGACGGGAAGATTGTGAAGGATTGTGCGACAGAGGAGTTGCTTGCCGGTGGTTATAGAATTTCCGGAAAGAAGGAAATGGTTGACTTATGGAGTCAGGGAGAGGATGTGATCGGCACGGAAATGCTCGGAACGATGAAGACAGCATATGTGATCGGAAGTTCCAAAGAAAAATGGAAGAAAGCACCGGAAGAGCTGGAAGTGGCGAAGTTGGACTTGCAGAAGATGTTTATCCAGATGACAAATCGTTAGAGGGGGATGTATATGAGAACGAAGAAGAGTTTTAAATATCAGTTTCAAGAAGTGTGGCAGTCAATTGGGATGTTATATCTTGTTCAGATTGGAATGCGTCTACTGGCATTGCTGATTGCGAGCAAGATTGGTGGAGAATATGTGACGATGAACGGAATGAATATGATGTCGGCGATGTTTATGCTGATCATCGGAATGTGTAGTTTTACAGAAAGCTTCCAGTTTTTATTGCAGAATGGTGTGAGCAGAAAGCAGATTTTGGCAGGAAAGATGCTTGTCTTCGCAGCCGGTGCCGGGATGTGTGGAGTGGCTGATACCTTGCTTGCTACAGTAGATCAAAAGCTGAACGGATGGGGAAATATCAAATTTGGAGGAGAAATTTTACCCTTGTTTTATCCAGAGTTTTTAGAGCAGGCATCTTCCGTTGTGAGGGCAATCGTCTCGGTAGCACTGCTGTCTGTAGTGTATGCACTTTTTGCAGGGGCAGGGTATATGGTGTCTATCATCTGGTATCGTCTGAATAAAATAGGAAGAATCATATTTGCATTTGGAGTACCGGCAGTTTTATGGCTTGTATATCCCCTTGCGGACTATTTTTTGTTTGGTGGAAGGAGCATGATCGCAATCATGAATGTGATCATGAAGTTATCCGGCCTCGCCGATGGGAATCCATTCTATGGACTGATATCTGGTGTAATAGGTCTGGTGATTCTGGCAGGTTTCAGTATATTGTTGATCAGAAAAACGGTGGTAAGACGGGAAAATTAATTTTATAGTGGGAGATCGTTCTATATTTCCTCCGGAAATCATGTTATAATGAGATACATGATTTTCGGAGGATTTTTATTTTGGAATCAGGAAGGAACAGATCAGGAGTGAGCAGAAAATCCGGAGAGGAGGAGAGGTATGAGAAAGATTTCTAAGGAAGAACTCAGACATGGAACATGGTTCCGGAAGATGATGGTGGTGACAGTATTTCTATTTATTGCGATGATCGCAGCGGGCGCGGCGATGCAGATGGCAGAGTGGGCGCTTTCTGGAGGAAACGGTCTGGCAGCATGGCTGGTAGTGTTTGGAATCTTTGCGGCAGCAGTGGCAGGGTGTAAAGCGTACTGGAAGCCGATGGTGCGATACTGCCGCAGGAAATATCTGACAGTTCCGGTCGTATCGGGATTGCTGGACGGGAAAGAGATCGACCGACTTCTGGATGGAGAAGTCTTTGAGACGGTGGTGGATCTGGACCGGAACTGGGATGTCAAAGAAAGTGCGAACTGGTTTCGTGTGGCGGATTACTATATTTCCAAGCAGCTGACGATGGGAATGCAGCTGGGGAATAATGTAGGAGTAGTGAATACAGGGCGTGAAACCGGAGAACTGTCTTTACTTGGGATCGACGGGACTTTCCTGAAGGTGACTTTGCCGACGATGATCCCAAGAAGCGGCGTAGAGCAAATCTATCACTATATCCGTAGCGAGGGGAGTATCCGGACAAACTGGGTATGGAAGATTTTTGATTGTGGAGAGGAGATGCGGCATCCCGTATTGCAGCGCGTATTTGAGGAGGAATGCCGGAAGTTTCCATCGAAAACAGAGGCAGTGCTTGCATTGGGTGCAGATGCCGAGGAGTTGAAAGAGAGGGAAATTGCAGCGCTTTCCTACGAGGAAAAAGAAGATGTATACAGGTTTCAGAAAGAAGCGATGAAACTTGTCCGGACTGTGAAGATTGGAAATGCGAAGAAAAATGGATTTGTCGAACAGTACGACCGGGCATATGCATTTGAAATTTGCAGCAAGGCGCTGAAAGCATTGATCGTCAAAGAGCCGGGAAAGAAAGAGCGGAAATTTGAAATCGAAGACTGGCCGTTTCTCTATATGACGCAGCGTGTGCCGGAGTGGTATGAGATACTGGATGAACAGGGAAATGTTGTGTTTGGAAAGAAGTAAGAGGTGAATGATGTCGTTACAATTTATTTTTGGAAATTCTGGATCCGGGAAATCCAGATATCTGTATGAACAGGTTATTGCAGGAGCATGCGAAAATCCAAATCGGAATTACATTGTGCTTGTGCCGGAGCAGTTTACGATGCAGACACAGAAAGAATTAGTCAGACTGCATCCGCGGCATGGAATCATGAATATTGATGTATTAAGCTTTGGACGGCTGGCGCATCGCATTTTTGAGGAGGTGGGCGGAAACAGAAGAATCGTGCTTGACGATATCGGGAAAAGCTTGCTGCTAAGGAAGGCAGCAGGGGATATGGAAGGAGAATTAAAGGTACTGGGGAGCAATATCCGGCGTCTTGGATACATCAGTGAAGTGAAATCGGTGATCTCAGAATTCACACAGTATGATGTTGGCGCAGAGGAACTGGAGCGTGTAATGGAAAGTGGAGAGATCGGCCCGCAGCTTTACTGGAAGCTTCACGATATCCAGAAACTTCAGGAAAAATTCGGAGAGTATCTGCAGGGAAAATATATTACCGGAGAAGAATTGCTGGATGTCTTTAGTGCTGTCGTGCAGCAGTCAGAGATTTTAAAAGACAGTGTGGTTGTACTTGACGGATTCACCGGATTTACACCGGTACAGAACCGGGTGCTTGGACAGCTTTTAAAAATTTGCCGGAAAGTAACCGTTACTGTGACGATAGATCAGAGGGAGGATCCTTACCAGTTGAAGCATAAGTATCAGTTGTTTACTCTGAGTAAGCAGATGGTTACCGGATTGGTGCACATTGCGGCGGAGGAAAACATTGAGGTAGAGCCTCCTGTGCAGTTGTATGGAAACCGGGGAGAAGTTCCTGTTAGATTCCGGGAAAATCCGCCGCTTGCTTTTTTAGAGCAGAACTTGTTCCGCTATACGAAGCGGGTGTATGACAACAAGCAGGATATGCTGTCGCTTCATGCGGTCAAAAATCCAAAGGAAGAGTCGGTGTTCGTTGTCTCAGAGATTCTCAGGCTGGTGCGGACAAAGGGGTACCGCTACCGGGATATGGCTGTGATTGTCAGTGATATGGAAACTTATGCGGAATATATGGAGAGAGCATTTCGGATTTGTGGGGTTCCATTTTTTATGGATCACAAACGAAGTGTGCTGCTCAATTCCTTTGTGGAATACTTGAGAAGTCTTTTGGCGATGATCGACGAAAACTTTTCCTATGAAAGTACGTTCCGTTTTCTGAGGACAAATCTGACCGGTTTTACACGGGAAGAGGTGGACGATGTGGAAAACTATGTGGTGGCACTCGGCATTCGTGGATATAAGAAGTGGAAAGAGATGTGGGTAAGGCAAAGTCCGCATGCAGACGCTGAGAACATGCTTCGTTGGAATGCATTCCGGCAGAAATTTATAGAGAAGTTAGAAAGACTCACAGAGGTATTGAAGCGCCGGAAAAAGACGGTGCGGGAAGTGACGGAGGCAATTTATGCATTTCTCGTTCAGGAAGAGATGCAGAAGAAGATCGGCATATATGAAGTGCAGTTTCAGGAGCGGGGACAGTTGGTACTTGCAAAGGAATATGCCCAGATTTACCGGATTGTACTGGAGCTGTTTGACAAGTTTACAGAACTGCTTGGGGAAGAGCAGATTTCTCTCGGGGAATACAGAGAACTTCTCGATGCAGGGCTTCAGGAGGCAAAGGTCGGTGTGGTTCCTCCGGGAATCGATCAGGTGGTCGTTGGAGATATCGAGCGTACAAGGCTTCAGGATGTGAAAGTTTTATTTTTGGCAGGAGTAAATGACACCTGGCTTCCGGGAAAGCAGGGAGCAGGAGGACTGTTGTCCGAGTATGACCGGGAGAGATTTCAGGAGCAGAAGGTGGCACTGGCACCGGGGGCGAAGGAGCAGGCTTACATTCAGAAATTTTATCTGTATCTGCATCTGACAAAACCATCTGAGTATCTGTATTTGACTTTTTCTAAAATCTCCTCGGAAGGGAAAAGTCTGCGTCCTGCCTATCTGATCGCAGATCTAAAAAGGATGTATCCAGAACTTTTGGTGGAAGAGGAGGAAGACAGGCCATTCTGGGAAAAGGAACTGACACCGGAGACGGCACTTCCGTATCTTGTGGAAGGGCTGCAGGTGCGAAGTGAGACATTTGGAGGAGCATGGAAGGAGCTATATACTTGGTATCGGAAGCACCCTAAGTGGCATGTACAGATGGAGCAATTGCTTGCGGCAAACCATCTGAAACGTCCGCACGATCAGTTATCGGAAGAGGTGGCTAGAAAGCTTTATGGCACGATCTTAGAGAACAGCGTGACAAGATTAGAAAAATTCTCTGCCTGTGCTTATGCGCATTTCCTTACTTATGGGATGAAGTTGGAAGAGCGTACAGTCTATGGATTTAAACCGGTAGATCTTGGGAATATTTTCCACAGTGCGATGGAACAGTTTTCGAAAAAATTAGAAGAGCACCAAGTGACATGGACGACAGTTTCTGAGGAATTGCGGGAACAACTCATCGAGGAAAGTGTGGAGGCAGGTGTCACAAACTATGGAAATGCAGTGTTATATAGTTCTTCCAGAAATGAATATGTGATCACGCGTATGAAACGTCTGCTTAGAAGAACGGTATGGGCGTTGACTAAGCAACTGGAGAAGGGAGATTTTGTTCCGGCGGGATATGAGATCAGCTTTGGAAATTTGGCACATCTGGAGTCGGTTAATCTGTCACTGTCAGAGCATGCACGGATGCGGCTGAGAGGAAAGATTGACCGTGTAGATCTGTATGAGGATGAGGAACATGTCTATGTCAAAGTCATTGATTATAAAACTGGAGCAAAAGCATTTCAGTTAGGAGAAATGTATCATGGATTGCAGCTACAGTTGATTGTCTATTTGAACGCGGTGATGGAGATGGAAGAGCAGAAACATCCGGAGAAGGAAATTGTTCCGGCAGGAATTTTCTACTATCAGATGAAAGATCCGTTCGTGGAAAAGGAAGTCAGAGAAAATCTTGGGGAGAAGGCAGTTTTGAAAGAATTAAAACCAGATGGCATCGTCAATTCCTCAGAGGAAGTCATCACCCATTTGGATCGTTCTTTTTCGGGGAACTCGGATGTGATCCCGGTTGGAAGAAATAAGGATCAGAGCCTCTCAAAGACGTCAAAAGTGTTGAGCGGAAGAGGATTTAACATTTTGTCAGAATATACAGATCAGATTTTAAATCGGATCGGACAGCGGATTTTAGATGGGGAAGCAGAGATCCTTCCATATGAACTGGGAGGAAAGACTGGGTGTGATTACTGCCCGTATCAGGGAATCTGTGGATTTGATAAGAAAATACCGGGGTATGAGTATCGGAAACTTTCCAAATTGAAAGATGTGGAAGCATTGCAGCAAATGGAGCAAGAAGTGAAAGAGTAGATTATGAAAAAAGAAAGGGGAGAATCATCGGATGGGAGTATCTTGGACAAAGGAACAAGCGCAGGTCATCCATCTTAGAAACAGAAATATTCTTGTGTCTGCGGCGGCAGGCTCAGGAAAGACAGCGGTGCTTGTAGAGCGGATCATCACGAGACTGACAGTAGATGAGCCGCCGATTGATGTAGATCAGATGCTCGTCGTGACATTCACGGAAGCTGCGGCGGCAGAGATGAAAGAACGTATTCGGGATGCGATTGAGAAAAAATTGGAGGAGCAGCCGGAAAACGTCCATTTGCAGCGACAGGCGACACTGATCCACAATGCACAGGTGACTACAATCCACAGCTTTTGTCTTTCGGTCATCCGGGACTATTTTCATATGATCGATCTGGATCCGGGATTTCGGATTGCGGATGAGGGAGAATTGAAGCTGCTTCGGCAGGATGTGCTGGAAGAAGTTTTGGAGAACTGTTATACAGCCGGTGAGCAATCTTTTTTGGATTGCATCGAAAGTTTTGCAGCAGGAAGGGACGACAAGAAGATCGAGGAGATTATTTTGCAGTTGTATGAATTTTCTCGAAGCAATCCGGAGCCGGAAAAGTGGCTCCGTCAGTGTGTGAAATCCTATGAAGTAGATACGATGGAAGCATTTGAAGCTTCGGAAGGAACTGTTTATGCGAAAGAGAGTTTGAGAAAAGCGTTGGAAGAAACAATGGCACTTCTGGAGGAAGGGATAAGACAGTGCCAGGAGCCGGACGGCCCTTATATGTATGCCGATGCACTCAAGGAGGATCGCGAGAGGATTCAAAAGCTGCTGGCGCAGACAACGATGCGGGGAATGTATGACTTGTTTGCAGACTGGAAGTGGAAGCGATTTGCAGCGAACAAAGACAAAAGTGTATCGGAAGAACTCACTGCCTCGGTAAAGAATATCAGAGAAGAAGTGAAAGACATTGTGGGAGCGCTTAAGGATCAGTTTTTCTATGAAGCACCGGAGGAATTGTGGAAAGATATGGTGGAAGCAGGGAAAACGATGTCTGTACTTGCAGGGTTGGTACAGTTCTTTGCAGATGCATTCGAGGAAAAGAAACGGAGTAAACACCTGATTGATTTTTCGGATATGGAGCAATATGCACTTCGCATTCTGACAGAAAAGACAGAGGAGGGACTCATCCCTTCTGAGGCCGCGAAAGATTATCAGAAAAAATTTGCGGAAGTTATGATTGATGAGTACCAGGACAGCAATCTGATCCAGGAGGCGATTCTCACAAGTGTCTCTACGGTGTCAGAAGGCAACTATAACGTGTTTATGGTGGGAGATGTCAAACAGAGTATTTACCGTTTCCGTCTTTCCAGACCGGAACTGTTTATGGAAAAATTTAACACATATAGTATAGAAGAAAGTCAAAAACAGCGGATCGATCTCCATAAAAATTTCCGAAGTAGAAGAGAGGTGCTGGACAGCACCAATTTCGTATTCGAGCAGATTATGACAAAAGAACTAGGAGAAATTACATACGATGAGAAAGCTGCATTGTATGTGGGAGCAGACTACGAGGAGAAGCCGGGAATGGAGATGGAGGTACTGCTGGTCAATACGGCGGAGGATTTTTCCGAACAAACCGAAGTAAGGGAAGCATCTGACCGGGAGCTTGAGGCGCGTGCAATTGCGGCAAGGATCAAGCAGCTTGTGGGAGCACACCCGGTATTTGATAAAAAAAGAGGGGCATATCGTCCGGCAAAATACAGCGATATTGTCATTCTTACGAGAAGTTTGAAAGGATGGACAGATGTCTTTACGGAAGTGCTGAACCGGGAAGGAATTCCAACCTTTACTGGATCGAAAGAGGGGTATTTTGAGACGAGAGAAATTCGTCTGTTGTTAGATTATCTTCGTGTGCTGGATAATCCGCGGCAGGACCTTCCGCTTGCAGCTGTGTTAAAATCAATGTTTGCAGGACTGTCCAGTGAAGAGTTTGCCAAGATCAAATGCGAGGAAAAGGAAGTACCTTTTTATCAGGCGGTGCAGGATTACCGGCGAATGGGGGACGACAGAGCGATCCAAGAAAAATTAGACAGGTGTTATGAGAAGATGGAAGACTTCCGGGAGAGGCTCCCGTATACGGCCATCCACGAACTGCTCTGGCAGATTCTAGATGAAACCGGCTATGGAAATTATGTGGCGGCGATGCCAGGAGGCGGGCAGAGGGCGGCGAATCTGGAGATGCTTGTGGAGAAGGCGATTGCTTTTGAAGCTACAAGTTATAAAGGGCTTTTTAATTTCGTGCGCTATATTGAACAGCTGAGGAAATATGATATTGATTACGGAGAGGCAAACATTGCCGATGAGCAGGCGGATACGGTGCGCCTGATGAGTATCCATAAAAGTAAAGGGCTGGAATTTCCAATCGTCATTGTGGCGGGAATGAGCAAGCGTTTCAATATGCAGGATACGACGGGAAGCATTGTAGTCCACCCGGAACTTGGAGTCGGGGTGGATGCAGTCGATTTGGAGTACCGAACGAAGATTCCGACGTTCCTGAAAAAAGTGATCCAGAGAAAGGTTCAGCTGGAAAATCTCGGGGAAGAACTTCGCGTACTTTATGTTGCACTTACAAGAGCAAAGGAAAAACTGATTTTAATTGGAAGCATTTCTAATCTGGAGAAGAAATTGAAAAGTTTTGCTTCCATTCAGTCCAGAGAACAAACAGCGCTTCCATTTGGAGTTCTTTCGAGGGCTACATCGTATTTTGACTGGATTTTGCCGGCGCTGTTTCGGAATCAGGTGCTTGCAGATCTGCTGAATGGATATGGGATGAATGTTCCGTTTACCAATGCAATGTACCAGAAGGAGGTTCCGCTCGTTGTGGAAGAGATTTTTCCGGAACATCTTATCTTGCAGGAAACTGCGGAGGAAGTGGAGCAGGCATTGACAGAAGAGCTCTTAAGAAACTGGGATACAGCATATGTCTATGATGAGAGAATGAGAGCGCAGATTGAAGAACAGTTTTCCTATCAGTATCCATACGAAGCCATGCAGAAGATGAAATTGAAATTTACTGTGTCTGAACTGAAAAAAAGGTCAGAACCTGAGGAAGAGGCAGGAGAAATTTTGTATGAAGAGCCCGAGATAGTTCCTTTGGTTCCAAACTTTATGCGGGAGAAAACAGAGCCGGGATACACGGGAACTTTGTCCGGGGCATCCAGGGGAACGGCATACCATAAGTTTTTGGAACTGCTGGATTTTGGAAAAAGTTATACTATTTCGCAATTGTATGCTGAGGCGGCAAAGTTCTGTGAGGAAGGGAAACTTAAGCCGGAGATGATGGAAAGTATCTACTACAAAGATATTTTAGGATTGCTGGAAAGTCCGCTTGGTCTCAGACTTCGGAAAGCAGCACAAAGTGGCTGCCTGAAAAAAGAACAGCCATTTGTACTTGGAGTTTCGGCGGACACGATTTATCCGGAACTGTTCGAGAGACAGGAAGAAGAGGAAGAACTTCTGATCGTGCAGGGGATCATAGATGTTTATTTTGAGGAGGCAGACGGAATTGTCGTCGTGGATTATAAGACAGACCGGGCAGCATCTCGGGAAGAGCTTGCAGAACGATATGAGAAACAGCTTAGCTATTATGGAGAAGTGCTGGAACGACTTACCGGAAAGAGAGTAAAGGAGAAAATTATATATTCCTTTGCGCAGAAAGAGGAGGTACGAGTATGATAGAAATCGCAATCGGTTACGTGCTTCTGATTAATTTGTTTGCGTTTTCCCTGTTTGGGATCGATAAGAGAAAGGCAGTGAAAAGGAAATGGCGTATTCCGGAAGCGACCCTTCTGACGGTGGTGGCGCTTGGAGGAGGAGCCGGAGCGCTTCTTGGAATGTATACCTTTCATCACAAGACGAGAAAACCGAAATTTTATGTTGGTGTGCCGGCATTACTTGTGGCAGAATGTTTGGTGCTATGGTATTTATGGGGAAATCGATTCTGATTTTCGATGTTATGGATGGATTGAACAATAAAGGACAGGGGCGATACAGAAGTAGTTTCTTATACAAGAGATGATTCTGTATCGTCCCTGTCTGTATGTCTGAAAATGGGGTGGATTTCAGGCAGAAATTGGCACGACATTAAGAAAATCTTCATAAATTCTTATATATTTTTACATTGACAACAATATTATACGATATATAATATAGATAAATAAATAGTATTAAATTTATTATCATATTATGAATCACAAATAGAAAAAGATAAAGGAGTGATGACATGGTATTTAACACAGGAGCGGCATTGTTAGATGCGATTGTGTTGGCAGTTGTATCCAGAGAAAGTCAGGGGACTTACGGATATAAAATTACACAGGATGTCAGACAAGTGTTGGAAGTATCGGAGTCTACCTTGTATCCGGTTTTGCGAAGACTCCAGAAAGATCAATGCCTGGAAGTGTACGATATGCAGTTTGACGGCAGAAACCGACGGTACTATAAGGTGACGGATCGAGGAATGGCACAGCTGAATCTGTATCGCGAGGAATGGAAAGTGTATTCAAAGAAGATCAGTGAGATATTTGAGGGAGGTGTGACTGCATGAATCGAATAGAATTTATGTTAGAGCTGGCAGCGCTTTTGCAGGATGTGCCAGTGGAAGAGCGAACAGATGCAATGCAGTATTATAATGATTATTTTGATGCGGCAGGAGAAGAAAATGAACAAAAAGTAATTTCGGAGCTGGAAAGTCCAAAGAAAGTTGCAGAAAAGTTAAAGGCAGGCCTGGATGGCAGAAGCGATCTGGGAGGAGCCTTCACAGAAAATGGTTATCAGGATTTTCAGTTTGACAGTCGGAAAATGCCGGTAGCCGGAGAGTATTCATATGAGCAGAGCCGGTCAGAAGAACGTGGTACTTATGAAAATGAGAGACACAACAGGACAGCAAAGGTGATTTTGCTCGCTGCGATTATTCTTATAGGAGCGCCGATCGTGATACCGCTTGTGATTGCAATTATCGGTGTCATCTTTGGGGTGGTGATTGGGATTGTAGCAGCAGTGGCAGGGATTGGTATGGGAACGATTGCAATTTTGATTTCCGGAATTTTTACAGCAGGTGTAGGAATTGTCCACATGTTTACGGCTGTCGGAGAAGGATTGCTAGTAAGTGGAATCGGACTTTTGCTTACCGCGGTCGGATTGCTTGGATCGATGGCGGTTCTGTGGGTGATTTTGAAGGTGGTACCATTTCTGTTTCAGGGAGCTGTAAATATTTGTAGAAAGATTTTGCAGAGAGGAGTGAGAAGATGAAAAAAGGTTGGAAAGCCGGGTGGATCATAGCAGGTGTAGCGGCAGTGACCGGAGGGATGTTTTGTATTGCGGGTGTTGCGCTTGGAGGAAGAGCAGATACAATTGAATTTAACGGAGAGCATGTTTTCGACTTCTTTTCAGGGGAACTGTTTGAAGATGATCTGTCGGAGGTGGCCTCTCCGTATGGGGCTTCTGAAGAGCAGTACACAGGGAGTGAAAGAAAAAATCTTTTTACAGATGTAAAGCGGATGGAAGTTGAGATGAGTGTAGGTGAGATAATCGTAGAGGAAACAGATGGAGCAGAAATTCAAGTAACGATTCCAGAGGACTTCAGAAAAATCCAGTGTTACCAGGACGGTGAGAAACTGACGATCGAGAATACAGAGCGAAAGTCAAAACTGGGAAAGAGCGTAGAACCGGTCGTGATTGGGATTCCAAAAGGATACCGTTTGGAATCGTTTCAGTGTGAGATTGCAGCAGGTGAGTTTACTGCGGACAAGCTTCGCGGTGGTCATGTGGAAATCAGTGCGGGAGCAGGAGATGTTACGATTGAGAAAGTCGATGCAACGACAATGACTTTAGAGGCTGGTGCCGGGGAAATTGACATTATGGAGGCAGTTGTGTCAGAAGGAGAAATTGAATGTGGAATGGGAGAAATATATCTGACACTTGCAGGGGAAGAGACAGACTATGAATGTTTCACAGAGTGTGGAATGGGAAGTGTGTGGATCGGAGATGAGGAATATACGGCGCTGGGATCAGAAAAACGTATCCATCCGGGAGCAGAGAAAAAGCTTGCTATCGAATGCGGCGCCGGGGAAATTACTATTGACTTTTCTGAGCAGGAGTGAAACACTGTTCATAGGAAAATTAATTTACAGAGTGTTTTTTAAGAAAGGGGAATTTTAGAATGGAACAGAAAAGATTATACAGATCAACAAGAAATAAAATGATATGTGGAGTATGCGGAGGAATAGCAGAATATTTCAACATCGATCCGACACTTGTAAGACTTGGAGTTGTATTGCTCAGCTTGACAAGTTGGGGAACGGGAATTCTTGCCTATTTTATCTGTTCGGTCATTATTCCGGATGAGCCGAAAGAATTTTAATATGGAGAAAACTTTAGGGTGACATAAAAAAGCAGCGAACAGCTGCTTTTTCCTTTTAGAGCATAGAGAAGTCCATGGGAAGTGAGGAGTCTGTATAAATTAAAAAAAACAGGGAATATTTACAAATATCACAATGGATTTAATAGAATTAGGAAATTGCAGGAAAAGGGGAGAAAAAAGATGTCACGGAAAAAGGAAAAAAAGATTGTATTAAGTGAATTAGAGCCAGAAGAACGGTTGAAATATGAGATTGCAGAAGAACTCGGACTCCTCGATCAGGTGATGGAAAAAGGGTGGAAATCACTGTCGTCGAGGGAGACCGGAAGAATCGGAGGAATCGTAAAAAACCGTAGGAAAATGTTTAAAAACTGTGAACAATCTGAGGCAGGGGTTGAAAAATAAGAGATTATTTGATATAATCGTACGACTGGGAGAAGATATTTTTTTGTGCGTAAGTATTTCTCCCGAAAGAAAAAATGCATAATAATTCTTGATTTCTACTTTCTTTTTTTGCTGTTTTGCATTAAGATATATACAGATATGTAGAAATATAGAATTTATTAAGCGGAGGAGAAGAATATGATATCAAATCAGACACTTCAGAACACCATCGAAGGCTTGAAGGGAATTACCCGGATCGATTTGTGTGTAATGGATACAGAAGGAAAGGTACTTGCAAGTACATTTACAGATACAGAAGATTATGAAAGTGCGGTAGTGCCGTTTGTGGAATCACCGGCGGACAGTCAGGTGATTCAGGGCTACCAGTTCTTTAAGATTTTTGACGAACATCAGCTCGAATATATCTTAATGGCGAATGGTGGAAGCGAGGATGTATACATGGTCGGTAAGATCGCGGCATTCCAGATCCAGAATCTTTTGGTCGCTTACAAAGAGCGTTTTGACAAAGATAATTTCATCAAGAACCTGCTTCTTGACAACTTACTGCTTGTAGATATCTATAATCGGGCGAAAAAATTACATATTGACACGGAAGTGAGACGTGTTATTCTTATAGTTGAAACGTCCCGGGAGAAAGATACGGGGATGCTTGAGAGTGTGCGTGTACTTCTGGGCAGCAAGACAAAGGATTTTATCACAGCTGTGGATGAGAAGAACATCATCGTTGTGAAAGAGCTTGCAGCTAATGAAGGTTACAAAGAGATGGAACAAGTTGCAAAGAACATTCTGGAGATGCTTCAGTCAGAGGGCGAGGAAGATGTTCACGTTGCATACGGAACTATAGTAAATGATATCAAGGAGGTATCCAAGTCCTACAAAGAGGCGAAGCTTGCACTGGATGTAGGAAAGATCTTCTTTAATGAGAAAGATATCATCGCATACAACACACTTGGTATCGGAAGACTGATCTATCAGCTGCCGATTCCACTTTGCAAGATGTTTATCCGTGAGATTTTTGAAGGAAAATCACCGGACGATTTTGATGAGGAAACATTGACGACGATCAATAAATTCTTCGAAAACAGTCTGAATGTATCGGAGACATCAAGACAGCTATACATCCACAGAAATACACTTGTGTACAGGCTGGATAAGCTGCAAAAGAGCACAGGTTTGGATCTTCGTGTGTTTGAAGATGCAATCACATTCAAGATTGCTCTTATGGTAGTGAAATACATGAAGTACATGGAGACCTTGGAGTATTAGTGATAGGAGGACATATGATAGAATTAAAAGATGTAACGAAGGAGTATTCAAAAGGAGTTGCGGCTCTGAATGGAGTATCTGTGAAGATCGAGCAGGGCGAATTCGTGTTCATCGTAGGGGACAGTGGGTCAGGAAAATCTACTTTGATCAAGTTGATCATGAAAGAATTGGACCCGACATCCGGCACGATCATCGTGAATGGACAGAATCTGAACCGTATGAAGCACAGACATATTCCGAAGTACAGAAGAGGGCTTGGAGTTGTGTTCCAGGACTTCAGACTTTTAAAAGACAGAAATATTTATGAGAACATTGCATTTGCCCAGAGAGTTGTTGAGACTCCGACGCGTGTGATGAAGAAGAAAGTACCGGCAGCGCTTTCACTTGTAGGACTTGCTCAGAAATATAAGATGTTCCCGAAGGAACTTTCCGGAGGAGAACAACAGCGTGTAGCAATCGCAAGAGCAATCGTCAATGAGCCGTCAATCCTTCTGGCAGATGAGCCGACAGGAAATCTTGACCCGACAAACTCATGGGAGATCATGCAGTTGCTTGAGGAAGCGAACCAAAGAGGAACAACCGTATTAGTCGTTACACATAATCAGGAGATCGTAAACGAGATGCAGAAGCGTGTAATTACGATGAAGAAAGGTGTCATTGTCAGCGACGAGAAAAAAGGTGGGTATATAAATGAGGATTAGTACAGTAGGATATACGATGAAGCAGGGAGTTAAGAATATCGGAAGAAACAAGCTGTTCTCGCTGGCATCAGTTGCAACGATGGCGGCATGTATCTTCTTATTCGGACTATTCTTTTCCGTAATTCTTAACTTTAACTACATAGTCAAGAAGGCAGAAGAAGGGGTAGCGATCACTGTATTCTTTGAGGAAAATCTGGAAGACAGCAAGGTAGAGGCAATCGGAGATGCGCTGAGAGATAGGGACGATGTCCTGAAGGTTACTTACGTTTCGGCAGATGAGGCGTGGGATACATTCAAGGATGAATATTTTGGAGAATCCAAAGATCTTGCCGAGGGATTTAAGGATGACAATCCGCTGGCAGGATCTGATAACTATGAAGTGTATATGAAAGATGTAGAGTCACAGAAAGAAGTCGTGAAATTTGCAGAAGGACTTGATGGAGTCCGCAAGGTCAATAAGTCCGATGTTGTTGCAAAGACATTGTCGAGTGTCAATAAACTGATCCTCTATGTGTCTGCGGCGATCATCTTGATTCTGCTGATTGTAACAGTATTTTTGATCAGTAACACAGTTACGATTGGTATTACGGTCCGAAAGGAAGAGATTGCGATCATGAAATACATTGGTGCCAAGGATTATTTTGTCCGTGGACCATTTATCGTTGAAGGTATTCTGATCGGTCTTGTCGGGGCAGCAATTCCGCTGGCAGGATTGTATGTCGTATATGACAAAGCAATTGATTACATTATGACCCGCTTTAGCATTCTGAATAACATTTTAGATTTCATGCCAGTGTGGGATGTGTATAAAATCTTATTGCCGACAGGTCTTCTTCTTGGAGTCGGAATCGGTTTTATCGGAAGTTTCTTTACGATCAGAAAGCATTTAAAGGTATAGGTGAAAATATGAAATTAAGAGGAAAGAAGATAGCGGCACTATTCCTTGCGTGTGCGTTATGCAGCGGAAGTGTCATGCCAGTGTCAGCAACATCTATTTCTGAGACACAAAAAAAGGGAGAGCAGTTGGAAGAGCAGAAGAAAGCTGCGGAAGCCGAGAAAAGCTCACTTGATAATGAACTGAACACAGTCATCCAGGAACTTCAGAAAGCGCAGGATGCTATGTCTGCGAAGGAAGAGCAGATTGAGTCTGCTGAGAATGAGCTTGTAGAGGCGAAAGTAACTGAGAACAATCAATATGAGAGCATGAAGAAACGTATCAAATACATGTACGAGAATGGAAATGTGGAATTTATCGAGATCATTCTCAGTGCAGAAAATATCTCAGATTTTCTCAACAAAACGGAATATGTGACTAAGATCTCGGAATATGATAGAGATATGCTTGTAGAATTTCAGAAGACGGTTGAGCAAGTGCAGAAGAAGGAAGAAGAACTCCGTGCAGAGTACGAGGAACTGTCAGCACTTCAGACGACACTTTCTGAGAAGCGTGCAAGTGTAGAAACACTACTTTCTAATAAGAACATTCAGATTGCAAATCTGGAATCTGAGATTGGGGAGAACGCAAAAGTATTACAGCAACTGATCGCGGAAGCACAGGAGGCCGAACGGCGTCAGAAGGAAGCTGAGGCGGCGCAGTTAGCAGCACAGCAGCAGGCGATGAACAACAATGCCGGACAGAACAATCAGATACAGGCACCTTCGGGTGGAAGCAGTACTGGTGGAAGTACATCTGGAGGAGTGGTGCCGCCGTCATCAGGCAATGTGGTATCTGGCAGCGGGTACTTTACACACCCATGTCCGGGGATGACATATCAGTCAAGTTACTTTGGAGAAATCCGAGAGTTTGAGGTCGGAGGACACAAAGGGCATGATTATGCAGCACCGGAAGGAACACCTACATATGCAGCAGCGGCAGGCACTGTCCTGATTGCGAATTATAGTACATCAGCAGGAAACTGGGTTGTCATCCAGCATGACAATGGGCTTGTTTCAAAATACATGCATCATTCTGCACTGACAGTATCTGCTGGACAGAGAGTAGAGAAAGGTCAGCAGATTGGATATGTGGGAAGTACCGGACAGTCGACAGGACCACACCTTCACTTTCAAGTAGAATTAAACGGTGTAGCAGTGAATCCTTCAAATTATATGTAAGACGGGTAATCATATGGAGAATAAACATAGTTTTTTTAAAGGGGCGCTCTGTGGCGCCCTTGCTATGTTCATAGGGGGAGGTGCCATTTTTGGCGGAGTTTCCCTTGGAAAGAATGTAGCAGAGAAAATCAGAAAGAATGAAAATAACAGTATTCAGTCATCGGAGAGTGTGCTGAACGCGGAATCAAAAGAAAAGCTGAAAGAGATTGAGAAGATTATTGACGAGCATTATCTTCGGGATACAGATACAGAAGATCTGGAAGACGGTATGTATGCAGGAATTCTGGCAGGTTTAAATGATCCGTATTCGACTTACTATACGGAAGAAGAAACAAAGGAACTTTTTGAGACGACATCAGGAGAATATATTGGAATCGGAGCGGCGATGTCTCAGAATCTAGACACAGGAATCATTACGGTAAGCAGAGTCTACAAAGACTCTCCGGCAGAAAAAGCGGGAATGCGTTCGGAAGATATTCTCTATAAGGTGGAAGGCGAAGAAGTGACCGGTGAGGAACTGGATGAAGTTGTTGCAGACATCAAAGGAGAAGAGGGGACAGAAGTCCATATCACCGTTTTACGCGGGGAGGAAAAAGAAGAGATTGAATTGACGGCTGTGCGAGGAAAAGTCGAAGCTCAGACAGTCGAGTTTGAGATGAAAGAAGACCAGATTGGCTACATCAGTGTTTCTGAATTTGACAGTGTGACGATGGGACAGTTTGAACAGGCGCTTACAACATTGGAAGAGCAGGACATGCAGGGGCTTGTCATTGATTTGAGAAGTAATCCAGGTGGAAATCTTGATACAGTCTGCAATATGCTGGAGCTGATCCTTCCGGAAGGAACGATTGTTTCTACAAAGGATCGGAGCGGAAAAGAAGAAGAAATCCGAGGAAGTGGAAAGAATGACTTTGATACTCCGCTTGCAGTTCTGGTAAATGGATATAGCGCAAGTGCTTCTGAGATTTTTGCCGGAGCAGTTCAGGATTACAAGATCGGTACGATCGTAGGAACGACAACATATGGGAAAGGCGTTGTCCAGCAACTATTTCCACTCGATGACGGAACTTGTGTCAAGGTGACAATCTCTGAGTATTTTACTCCGAAGGGAAGAAATATCGACGGGAAAGGAATCGAGCCGGATGTTTCGGTAGAGTATGTCAGAGATGAGGAAGATCCGGAGGCTGACAATCAACTGCAGACTGCGATGGATGTGCTTCGGGAACAATAGAATACAATGTACCAGTGTACTGAAAAATCAGTGCAGCATGGAAAGAATTTATCCAAAGTGATGAAAGAGAAGGAATGTCAGAAGGGAACACAAATTTGACATTCCTTTTTTTGTGCTGCTATGATAAAATAAAAATAGTATGATGACAGACGGGGACCTGTCTGTTGGAAGGTACAGTACACTGGGAAGAAAGGATAGAGCAGTATGAGAGTATTAATCAAGAATGGGCATGTTTTGGATCCGGCTACGGGAGTGGATGGGATCTGTGATGTGCTGACAGAGGATCAGAGAATCATCGGTGTCAAAGAACATATTGAAGAGCAGGCGGATCGGGTGATCGATGCGAAAGGCTGTTATGTAATGCCGGGATTCATTGACCTTCATGTACATTTAAGAGATCCGGGATTGGAATATAAAGAAACATTAGAGACAGGCGGAAAGGCAGCAGCGCACGGAGGTGTGACAACGGTCTGTGCGATGCCGAACACAAAACCGGTCATCGACACAAAAGAGCGTGTGGAAGATGTACATACGCGTGCGAAGGAAGATTCGCCGGTGCATGTGATCCAACTTGGTGCAGTCACAGTCGGTCAGGCAGGAGAAGAACTGGCTGATATCGAAGGAATGGCGGAGGCAGGATGCCATGCGATCAGTGAGGATGGGAAGTCTGTGATGAACGCATCTCTTTACAGAGAAGGAATGAGAAGAGCGGCAGCAAGCGGAATCGCTGTCTTTGCACACTGCGAGGATATTCATATGGTAGAAGGTGGTGTCATGAATGCCGATCAAAAGGCAGAAGCACTCGGACTGAAAGGAATTACAAATGCTGTGGAAGATGTAATCGTTGCAAGAGATATCCTTCTTGCAAAAGAGACAGGAGTACAGCTTCATCTATGCCATTGTTCGACTGCGGACAGTGTGCGTATGGTCGCTGAGGCAAAGAAAGATGGACTCCCAGTGACGGCAGAAGTATGCCCGCATCACTTTATTATGACGACAGACGATATTACAGAGGATGATGGAAACTTTAAGATGAACCCGCCGCTTCGCAGCAAGGCAGATGTAGAAGCACTTCGCGAAGGACTGAAAAATAACATCATGGATGTGATCGCTACCGATCATGCACCGCATGCAGAGCAGGAAAAGGACAAATCCATGAAGGATGCAGCATTTGGAATTGTAGGGTTGGAGACATCGGCAGCACTGACTTACACAGAACTGGTGGAGACCGGAGTGCTTACTCCAATGCAGATGGCAGAGAAGATGAGCTATAATCCGGCAAAGATCCTCGGGCTTTCCGAGGAAAAGGGTTCGATTTCTGAAGGGAAGATCGCGGACATTGTCATCTTTGATCCATCGAAAGAATATGAGATTGACAAACATACATTTTTCTCAAAAGGAAAGAATACACCATTCCATGGAAGAAAAGTAAAAGGCGAAGTGCGCTGCACAATCGTGGACGGCGTGCCGGTCTATGAAGGATAAGAGAAAGCTTTGCAAGACAGAAGAAAGATAGAAAGACATATCAGTGGAGGAGAGAAACATGATCAACAAGTTAGTAGCAAATATTAAGAAGACAAACGCACCAATCGTAGTAGGATTAGACCCGATGCTCAACTATATTCCGGAGCATGTACAGAAGAAAGCATTCGCAGAGTTCGGGGAGACTTTAGAGGGAGCAGCAGAGGCAATCTGGCAGTTCAATAAAGAGATCGTTGACAAGACTTATGACCTGATCCCGGCAGTGAAGCCGCAGATCGCTATGTACGAACAGTTTGGAATTCCGGGACTGGAAGCATTTAAAAAGACTGTCGATTACTGTAAGGAAAAAGGACTTGTGGTGATCGGAGATATCAAGAGAGGAGATATCGGATCTACATCCGCTGCTTATGCAGTAGGGCATCTCGGACATGTGCAGGTAGGAAGCAAATCTTATGCACCGTTTGATGAGGACTTCGTGACAGTCAACCCATACCTTGGATCGGATGGGGTCAATCCATTTATCGACATCTGTAAAGAAGAAAACAAGGGTCTGTTCATCCTTGTGAAGACATCCAACCCATCAAGCGGAGAGTTCCAGGATCAGCTGGTCGACGGCAGACCGCTGTATGAATTAGTTGGAGAGAAAGTTGCTGCATGGGGCGAGGCACATATGGGTGACGAATACAGCTACATCGGAGCCGTTGTAGGAGCAACTTACCCGGAGATGGGAAAAGTTCTCAGAAAAGTGATGCCGAAATCTTACATTCTCGTACCGGGATACGGAGCACAGGGAGGACAGGGAAAAGACCTCGTACATTTCTTTAATGAAGATGGACTGGGAGCAATCGTAAACTCTTCCCGTGGAATTATCGCAGCTTACAAGCAGGAAGCTTATGCAAAATTCGGTGCCGAGAATTTCGGAGATGCATCAAGAGCAGCTGTGGAAGCAATGGTGGCAGACATCAGCAATGCACTGAACAACCGCTAATAGAATGATAAAAAAGATGAAATGATAGAGGAAGAACATTATGGCAGAGAGAGAAAAAGAGCAGGCACTTGTTGTCTCCCAGGAATGTCTTGCAGATGGGATTTTCAGCATGTGGATCCAGACAAAGGCAGCAAAGACAGCAAAAGCAGGACAATTTATTTCCATGTATACAAATGATGGGAGCAAACTGCTCCCACGTCCGATCAGTATCTGTGAGATTGACAGAGAGGGAGGAAAGCTTCGCGTCGTATATCGCGTGACGGGAGAAAAGACAGGGACAGAACAGTTTTCAAAAATGAAAGCGGGGGATACAATCCCGGTGATCGGACCGCTTGGAAACGGATTCCCACTGATTGAGAAGAAAGCATTTCTGATCGGTGGAGGAATCGGAGTACCTCCGATTCTGGAACTTGCAAAATCACTGAACTGTGAGAAACAGATTATCGTAGGATACCGTGATGCACAGACTTTCTTAAAGGAAGAACTGGAAGCAAATGGAACACTTTATATTTCCACAGAAGACGGAAGTGTCGGAACAAAGGGAAATGTTATGGATACAATCCGCGAACATAGTCTGGAAGCTGATATTATCTATGCGTGCGGTCCGACACCAATGCTCCGTGCACTGAAAAGCTATGCAGAGGAAAACGGAATCGAATGTTACCTTTCCCTTGAGGAGCGTATGGCGTGTGGAATCGGCGCTTGTCTTGCATGTGTGTGCAAATCAAAAGAGAAAGACCACCACAGCAATGTGAATAATAAGCGGATTTGCAAGGACGGACCGGTATTCTTATCGACGGAGGTGGAATTATAATGGATATGCGTGTAAATATAGCAGGAGTAGAATGGAAAAATCCTGTGACAGTTGCCTCCGGGACTTTTGGTTCTGGTGCAGAGTTCTGTGATTTTGTAGATCTTAGCAAGCTCGGAGCAGTCACGACCAAAGGGGTGGCAAATATTCCATGGGAAGGAAATCCGACTCCGCGTGTGGCAGAAACTTACGGAGGAATGATGAATGCAGTCGGTCTGCAGAATCCGGGGATTGATCTATTCTGTGAGCGCGATATCCCGTTCCTTCGTCAGCATGACACAAAGATCATTGTCAATGTCTGTGGACGCTCGAAAGAAGATTATTGTGAAGTTGTAGAACGTCTTGCAAGTGAAGATGTAGATATGCTGGAGATCAACATTTCCTGCCCGAACGTCAAGGAAGGTGGGATTGCATTCGGACAGAATCCAAAGGCGGCAGAGGAGATCACAAGCGCAGTGAAAAAATATGCGAAGCAGCCGGTCATCATGAAGCTAAGCCCGAATGTAACAGATATCACAGAGATGGCAAAAGCTGTGGAGGCAGGAGGAGCCGATGCAGTATCGCTGATCAATACACTGACTGGAATGAAGATCGATGTACATCGAAGAGCATTTGCGCTGGCAAATAAAACCGGCGGTGTCTCTGGTCCGGCAATTAAGCCGATCGCAGTCCGCATGGTCTACCAGGTGGCAAATGCAGTCAATATCCCGATCATTGGAATGGGCGGAATTGCTACAGCGGAGGATGCGATTGAATTTATCCTCGCAGGAGCAAGTGCAGTATCTGTTGGAACTGCAAACTTCATCAATCCAGGTGTCACAGCCGAGATCGTGGATGGAATCGAAGCGTATATGAAGAAATATCAGTTCGAGACTGTGAAAGATATGGTTGGAATTGTAAAATAGAGAAGAGAAAACAGTAAATCAAGGCAGCTGTTGCCTGAAGATATGGAGGTAGAGAGATGGAACAGTATAAGAAAGAGTTTATTGAATTTCTGACAATGCTTTTCCATAAGTTGATATAACTTCTTAAAACCTTGTATTTACTAGTGTTCTGCGAGATTTTGAAAAACAGTAAAGTGATATAATATATCATAAAATGGTGTAGTTTGATGCGAAAATGGTGTACTAAATGGTGTACTAAATCGGAGAGAATTATTAAATTGAGCAATAAAAAGCAGTAAGAGATTATCGTCAATGAATATGATAATCTCTTATTTTTATGGTGACGTATTGTTAGTAGAACTTATAAATATGGAGGTTAAATTTACAATGGACATTACAAAAGAAATTTTGAGACGTGCGACTATACAAGGTATTACAGAATATTTGCTCTACGGATCTGCGATTGAGGCAAAACAGACAGAACCAGATTATAACAAAAAGCTAGAAGAAAGTTATAGTAAAAATGAGGATGTATTAAGAGAGCATGAAAGCAAAACGTTTTCAGAACTGGTGGATTCAGCAAATGAAATGGCAAGTGACGTTTCAGAAGTTTATACTGCACTTGGTCTACAAGCAGGTATGAAGATTATGCAGGAACTGTTGAAAGGCATGAATAGATAGCGTATTTCCTTGTTCGTTTACATTCAGTAAACAGCGTTCCGCAGGATGCCCCGAGCGACGGTTCCTAATAGGGCGGTGGGTCGGCGGGGCAAGCGTTACGCTGACAGAAAATTATGGGTTCTTTCTATTTGACAATCCGAGCATATAATCAGCAGACACATCGTAAAATTTGCATAATGCTATCAGATAATCAATAGGCATTGGTCGCTTTTCTAATTCATATTGAGAATAGGTTGTTTGAGCAACTCCTAACATATCGGCTACATTCTTTTGAGAAAGATCATTATCTTGTCTTAAGTTTCGCATTCGTTCCGCATAATTCAAATTTTATCACCTCAAGGTGATTTTATTATAAAAAGAATTTGAGTATTGACTTCTAACTCACAGCGAGTTAATATATAAATATAACTCGGAACGAGTTAAAACGTTGATAATAAATGAATTTGAAGACAATAGAAATGAGAGGAAAAATAAGTGGATTTGATTGCCTTTGGATTCGATAAGAAAAAAGGGAGAGATACAAATGAAGAAGAAATTTGTTGTTGCGTTGATAGCTGCTATGTCTTTGACTGTTGCAGGAACGGGAACAGTATTTGCGATGGATAAAGTATCAACAGTAGCAAGTGAAAAAGAGCATGTACATGGGGATAACTGTGAATGGATTGTAGACAAAGAAGCTTGGGATGAAACTGTACACCACCCAGCAGAGTACAAGACAGTCCATCACCCAGCTGAGTATGATACTATTCACCATCCGGCTGAGTATGATACTATCCATCATCCAGAGGAAGGTCATAATGAAGTAGTAAATGTTTGTCACAATTGTGGTAAAATCTTTAGAGCAGGGGAAGACCCAATGGCTCACATTACAGACCCTGAAAATATGATGAATGGCTGTACTTCTTACGGGAATAAAGAAGTATGGATCGTAGACAAACCAGCATGGGACGAGCAGGTTCTTATTAAAGATGCATGGGACGAGCAGGTGCTTGTTAAAGACGCATGGGATGAGCAAGTCCTTGTTAAAGATGCATGGGATGAAATTGTACACCACCCAGAAGAGGGACACTGGGTATGCAACGGAGAACCGCAAGAACCGGAGCAGAAGCCAGAGAACCCAGATCAGAAGCCAGAGCAACCGGAGAATCCAGATCAGAAGCCAGAGCAACCGGAAAATCCAGATCAGAAGCCGGAACAGCCGGAGAATCCAGATGTAGAAACACCAGAAACACCGGATGCAGAGAATCCAGCAACACCGGAACAGAAACCAGAAGCAAATAAGGAAAATGTTCAGACACAAGAAACAGAAACAAAGAAAGAGGGAACATCTCCAAAAACTGGTGACACATCTTCTGCACTTCCAGTCGCAGGAGCAGGACTTGCTTCACTCGGAGTTGCCCTTGCAACCATCTTAAAGAAACGGAAATAATTCAATAATTGAAATTGAGTAGGCAGATTATCTACCTACTCTTTTTACGTTTTAAGCATTATTCAGTTTTTCAAGAACTTCTAATAAGGTGTAAGCATCTTCTTTGTGTAAAAGATTTTCAAAGCATTCTTCTAAAGAGGAAAATATTGCAATTTCTTCTGCTTCAAATACGTTGGAAAATTTTTCCAATATTTTTTTGAAATTTTCTTCACTTTCAATATAAGAGTGAATATTTTCTCTGATCTGATTTATTATTTGGGATTTGCTTTTGTTTTGGTCTTCCATTGCTTCTTTTAAAATGTCACCTTTTAGCATGTCATTCCAGTTTCCGAATTTTTGCCCGTATCCAGTACGAATAACACTTTCTGAAACAAACAATCCTCTGCTCAATAAGTTTATGAAATCTTGACTTTCATTTGTGCTTTTTTGAGTCCGTAAAGCTTGAATTTTATTAGCTTTGCAATCAAGTAATTTTGCAATATCTTGATCGGTCATATCTTGCAGTTTCATAATAGAGTTGAGTGTTATTCCTATATTCTTTAAAGCATTTCTAAGATATTCTTGCATAATAATTGCATATTGTTTTGGTAAATGATTTACACGTTCAATAAATTGTTTACTTTCTTGCTTTGTTTTTAAGAGAGGTTGAGATTCCTGTACAATTTCAGAAATAGTTGTATTAAAACACTGTGCAGGAGTTTGGATTGCATTTTCAGCTAGGGAAAATGTAGAGTAGTTTTTAAAAATGTATTTTAACCCATTTGCAATTTTAGAAGCTGATTTATTATTATCATCGTCTTCATTATAGTTTGCAAATCTGTTAATAACGTTTTTAGACGAATCATATTTGTATTCCGGAATACGTTTGTTTAACTCATTCATTTCATTCAATATATTAACTAAGTATCTACGTTTTTCTAAAATAGCTTCATTTGTACCATTATAAAATCCCTTTAGTGCAGATATAATGGGTTTTAGGTATTCAAGACACATGCAGTTTTCTAAATCAGTTAATAATACTTCATCTGGCATTTGGTGTTCTGTTAGCTTTTCATCCTTTTCCGGATCATATTCATATGTGAATCTTGAAAGAACAATCAATTTTTCTAGTAATCCGTCTTTTGCATAATTTTCTTCGGATAAATTTGTTATATCCCATAGATTTTTACTCATTTTTTTAAGGGCAGTTCTGTTAATTTCTGTAATTCCCTTTTTACAGATTCCTTTGTAATTTTTAATAATTGTTTGTCCGATACGACAATTTAAACATTTAAAAGTTCCCATTTTACCGTTCTCTCCTGTCGTTTTTCTTTAGTATACACCCTCAAGGCAAGTTATGACAATTTTTTACATAAGTCATGTAAAAACATGCGTTTTTAAAGAAACCTATAATAAGTATTGTCGACAACAAAAAACAAAGAAAGATACTGACGTCGGTATAAGAGATTATACCAATGAAAAAAATTGTAATCACAACTTATAGAACTATTTTAGAAAGAATTGAGAAATTGGAAAATATGAGGAAAGAAACTATGCCTCACGCTTTTTATTCGAATTTAAAAAGCGTTCGAGATACAAAGGGCAAATTGCGGAAAGAAGCAGAGGAATATATCAATTCTTTAGCGTTACCACTAGGTGAAAAAGAAATGGCAAAAAACTATTATTTGCAAGGGAAAACATGGGAAATGTCCTTTTGGGGTTCTTCTTTATGTATGAAATTTTCAAAGAAGGAACTTGAGGATGAAAAAAATATAACAAGGATAGTATCTCGTTATAAAAAAAGAATAGAGCGTGTAATAGATGAATTTATGTAAAAGTTATGACGTTGTATTACAGACTATTGTCGCAGTGCGACAAATTTCATATGCCATAATAAATATAAATCAAATGAAAGGAGGCATTAGATGAAAGTAAAGAGGATAAGAGCGCCTAACATAGAATGCCGTAGGAATAGATGTCATATTAAAAGGAGGATTACAATGGATAAGAAAGTAAAAAAAATCAATCAGAAGTTGGAGAACGAATGAAAACTTTAAGGTTAAAACAAGGAATGACACAATCAGAATTGGCAGATGAATTTTCGTATACTTCACAAAATATCAGTCAAATAGAAAATGGAAGAATCAATCCATCTGTTGATGTGTTAAAAGTGTATTCAGAATATTTTCATGTTTCAATAGATTTTCTTTTAAATGGAGAGAATTTTCACAGTGAATTGAAAGCAAGTGGAATTGAGGGGGATCTAGATATTATACAGAAAACGGTAACTCATATAAAGGAAAAGCTACGAAGTAAGGATTGCTTACAGAATGAAAGGAGTGCTTGTTAGCTTTTGGGAGGATACTGTGGGATAATAAAGATAACAAAAGACAACGGAGGTGAAGTTACATATGATTGCAATGATATGTATTTGAATCGGGAGTTCACTATAAGAAAATAGGAAACTCCCAACAAACTAGAACGAGGAAATATGGTTCTAGCTTTCCCGCAAAGAAAGTATACCATATTTCCTCTGACATGGAAAGAGGTGAATGAAATGGCATCATTACTTGTAAAACGACTGTTTGCTTTGAAAGGTCTGATTGCAGAACCCGTTTATTACTGTCATGGTGTAAGAATTATATTCCGTTATGAAAATGGAACAAAGACAGAGGAGGTTCAAGGACATAAATATCTGGTTACAAACACAGATACATTTGAGCAGATCGAAGTATTTGTAGCAGGAAGCACACCACTGCTTACACCAAAGAGATTAGAAGAACTGCAAGAATCAGGAGAAAGGGTTTTTGTAGAGTTCGAGAATGCGGTCGTGAAACCTTATTACAGTGAGAGAACGCACAGCATCGAAGACAGTATCAAAGCAGATGCAGTACATTTAGTAGAAACAAAATAGAGAAAGGGCGGGGGCAAAGTCCCCCGTAAGGGTAAAGAAATATGACTATCAGTAATATTATCTATAATTTAGAAACACTCGCAATGATTTTCGGTGTTCTGATAGCAGGAGGATTTATTGCCTATAAGATGAAGTTTGCTGATTCTTGGGAGGGTGGTGTAAAACTGCTTCTTAAAACATATTGGGATTGGATTAAGAAGATTGGAAAATTTCTGTATGAAGAATTTTTAGGAAGATCGCCAGATAGTCAAATTATCAATCCGGCTTTGATTTTGACAAATAAAGAAGCAATAGAACTTACAAATAGATTTAAAGGCTGTCCGTATGTTATGCCTTTTTTGGAGAAGTTGAGTCCTAACTGCAATGGAATAATGTGGATGGAGATCATAGCGACAGGCTTATGTACTTCTTATGCAACTCTTTCCTTTTCTGAGTTGAAAAGAATTGCAATCAGTACGATCGGAAATTTCTATTATGAGATCAAAGGAATTAACGTTCCGATTTACGTCAAAGTAGCACAAAAAGACAGATTGTATTTTGCAATCCCATTATGTGAGGACGGAGAAAAATTCTTACAGAAGCAGGAGCAGTTTCAAGGAGAATCTTCTTTTGAGCAGGAACAGCCAATGAAATCATTGGAGGAGGAAATCCCCAACTTTGATAGTGGAAAGGATGATGGAAATGATACTTGGCTATGATCGGAATGATTGGGAACGATTCAGCATTAAAAATCCCATTCAAGTGAAAATCGGGAAAAATATCAGTAGTATTTTAATTGCAGGAAAATCGGGTTCCGGAAAGTCATTATCTGTAAGATGGTACATATGGCAATTACTCCGTGAGCGGGAAAGCCTTGTCTCTATAGCAGATTATAAGGCAGGGGAGGAACTTCCGTTTGAAGGTTTATCCTCTTATGCTTCCGGTGAAAAAGCATTTGACATGATAAATGACTTTTATCAATTCTTCACAGAAGTTCGTAGTAGAAAGCTTCGCCTGCAACAACATTACACGTTATTCATCGAAGAATGGTTCGGACTGCTTACATATGCAGAAAATCAGTCTAAAAAGCTGAAAACAGAACTCATGGCAAAAATAGGAGAAATCCTCGCTGTGGGACGTGGCTTGAATATCGGAATTATGCTTTGTGTGCAAAGGGCTGATGCTTCGCACTTTAGCGCGGGAATGCGTGAGCAATTTCAAGTGGTAAATTGCATGGGGAGATGCTCCACAGAACAATTTCGTATGTTAGGGTTCAACGGTGAATTGGAGAGCAATCCAACAAGCCGATATGGTGCAGGAGAAGCATTAGTATTGATAGATGGTCAAGAGTCCATCAAGGAGATCAAAGTCCCTTTCATTAAGAATGAGGAGGTTCTCTGTGATCAGATTCGTCATTATCTTCATCATCAGCCGAGTCTTCCTAAGCTGATTCGTGCGGTAGCCGGAGGCGAAAGCGCGGAGCAGTGAAAGGCAGACCGGAGTCATGGAGTGGGTAGTATTACCCACGACATGAACAAACAACAGAAAACCCAACAAGAAACCCCTTAAAATAGGCATTTGAAGCCCAAAAAACACCGTTCGCATACATTTCACAACTCGAACACAACAGAAAAAAAGGAGCAAATATCATGAGTATAATAGAAAGTAATAAGCAACAAACAAACAATTCACAACGTAATGCATATCAGCTTACGATCAATAATCCTTTGGAATATGGCTTCGACCATCTCACCATCAAAAAGACATTAGTAGAGAACTTCACGACTCTCCGCTACTTCTGCATGGCGGATGAGATCGGAAAAGAGGGAACACCACATACACATTTATATGTATATTTTAACTCTCGTGTCCGATTCAGCACAGTAAAGAAAAACTTTCCATCTGCACACATTGAACCTGCACATGGAAACATAGAAAGTAACATTAGTTACGTTAAGAAAAATGGAAAGTGGTCGGCTTCAGACAAAGCAGAAACGAGAGTAGATGGTACATATGAAGAATGGGGAACTGTTCCAGTCCAGAAAGGCACTCGTGCAGACATGGAAGAACTGTATGAACTGATAAAGGCAGGCTATTCCAATGCGGAGATACTTGCTATGAATAATGATTTTATATTGAACATAGATAAGCTTGACCGCGTACGTACAGAATTATTGATTGATAAATTCAAAAATACTCGCAGAACTGATTTAAAGGTCATTTACATCAGTGGAGTAACTGGAACCGGAAAGACAAGAGGAATTTTGGATAAGCATGGGGACGGCAACGTGTATCGTGTCAACGATTATGAACACCCATTTGACGGTTATAGTTGTCAGAATATTCTTGCATTTGATGAATTTAGAAGCCAGTTACGGCTTTCAGATATGCTGAATTATTGTGACATTTATCCAATCCAACTTCCGGCACGATATGCAAATAAATTTGCTTGTTATGAAACCGTGTATATCATTTCCAACTGGTCATTAGAAGACCAGTACAAAGAAGTGCAGAAAGACAATCCGGAATCATGGAAAGCATTTCTAAGGAGGATTCACGAAGTGACTATTTACAAGGAAGACGGCACACTGACACACTATGATTCCGTAGAAGCATATCTAAAAAGGAAAGAAAAATTCCACACCATAGAGCCAGAAGACGAGTGTCCGTTTGCAGAGCAGGAAACACTGGATTTTGAGGGATAGACACGGAACGGGGGATACCTCGTTCTTATTCACTGAAATATCATAAATGAAAGAGGAAAATTATGGAAAAAGCATTATTGAATGTAAAGGAAGTAAGTGAATATTTAGGAATTGGAGAAACGAAGACAAGAGAACTGCTAAGAAATCCGACTAATGGTTTTACAATTCGGATTGGCAATCGTTTATATGCGCATAAAGGAAAGCTAGATATTTGGTTAAAGAATCAGATTTTGTAATAACAATAATGGTCAGAAGATGGAAAAAAGCATTGTTTTCCAGCCTGATTGTTTATTTGAAAAATTCCAATATATGTGGTAGAATTGAAAAGAATTTAATAGTTCTTTTCCCGATTTAGCTAGGAAAGGAGGCAGTGATGGGAAAATCACTTAACGGGAAAGAATTAGGGACTGGTATATCTCAAAGAAACGATGGATTATATCAAGCCCGTTTTATCAATCGTTTTGGCAAAAGGCAGACAATTTATGCAAAAACCTTAAGTGAGGTAAGGCATAAATTGAGAACCGAACAGTGCAATGATGAAAAGGCGGTCAATGTTGTTGATAGAAGTATGACATTGGATAAGTGGTTCGATATTTGGCTGGATACTTGCAAGAAAAATTGCAGAAATTCCACAAAAGGTTCTTATGTTACCCATTATAAACGTATTCAAGAAGAATTGGGGTGGCGGAAATTAACATCATTGAACCTGATTGTTATGCAAGAAGCATTTAACAAATTAAAAACGGATAATGCAAGAAAAAATTCTAAAAAGATACTGGTAGATATGTTAAACAAGGCAGTTGATACAGATTTGCTGGTAAAGAATGTTGCAAAACAGATAAATACTGTGATTTCTAAAGAGGAGAAAAAAGAAAGACGTGTTCTGACATTAAAGGAAACAGATCTTTTTTTGAAACAGGCGAAGGGAACATTCTATGAAAATCTGTTTATTTTAGCATTGGAAACAGGATTGCGAGTGGGAGAACTATCTGCTTTACAATGGGAAGATATAGACCTTAAGAATAAGGTTATTCATGTAAGGCATACATTGTGTTATTTTAGTAGAAATGGAAAGTATGTATTTGAAATGCACGATACCAAAACAAATAATGGAAAAAGGGTCATTCCATTGACTGTAAAGGCAATCAATAGTTTGGAATGTCAAAAATTGCAAAAACAGAAAATTATTTTAAAAGGTAAAACGGCAAAGGAAGAATTTCAAAATCTTGTTTTTGTCACAAAGAATAATCAGCCGACACAACAGTTTTTAATCAATCAATGTATGCAGTTGGTTATTCAGAACATTAACAAAGCAGGTATAGATTTTGCCCCCTTTACATTACATACACTTCGGCATACTTTTGCTACAAGAGCAATCGAATGTGGAATGAATCCAAAAACATTGCAGAAACTTTTGGGGCATGGCACATTACAAATGACAATGGATTTGTATTGTCATGTAACGGAAGATACGCTGTTCTTAGAAATGGAAAAATTCGAGAAAAGGTGTAGTTAAGTATGAAATGGTGTAAAAATGGTGTAGTAGGGGATAAAAATAGAAAATAAGGGCGAGAAAAGCCCATAAATACGGAGGTTTTAGAAGATATGGAAGCATACAAACAGGAATTTATTGAATTTATGGTGGAGAGCAATGTGCTCAAGTTTGGAGAATTTACATTAAAAAGCGGAAGAAAATCTCCGTTTTTCATGAATGCGGGAGGATATGTGACTGGTTCTCAGTTAAAGAGACTTGGGGAGTATTATGCAAAGGCAATCCACGATAAATACGGAGATGATTTTGACGTTTTATTTGGACCGGCATATAAGGGAATTCCGCTCGGAGTAGTGACAGCGATCGCATATAGTGAATTGTATGGAAAGGAAGTCCGTTACTGCTCTGACAGAAAAGAAGAGAAAGATCATGGAGCAGACAAGGGAAGCTTTCTTGGAAGCAAACTTCAGGATGGCGATCGAGTGATCATGATCGAGGATGTGACGACATCAGGAAAATCCATGGAGGAGACTGTGCCGAAAGTAAAAGGGGCAGCAGATGTAGAGATTGTAGGTCTGATGGTATCTCTTGACCGTATGGAAGTTGGAAAAGGCGGAGTGAAATGTGCTCTGGAAGAAGTAAAAGATCTCTATGGATTTGAGACAAATGCGATCGTGACGATGGCGGAAGTAGTAGAGCACCTGCACAATAAAGAATGCAATGGAAAAGTAGTGATCGATGATGAGATCAAGTCTGCAATTGATGCATACTATGAACAGTACGGAGCAAAATAGACAGGAGAGACTTATGAACGAAAAGATTTATAAGACGATGACGACAGTCGGCGCAGGAAATATAGTTCTCGGTGTGATCATGATCGTGACCGGGATCGCAGCAGGAGTGATCACAATCGTAGGGGGTGCACGCTTACTAAAGAATAAATCCGGTCTGACTTTTTAGTCCGGAAAGAGAGGAATCATTCTGAAAGGGTGCAATGGTGAAGTATAAAGAAAGAAAACGTCTGCGTATCCTCGGGAAAGTGTTGTTTGTATGTTATGTGTTGTTCATTATATACTTTCTGCTTTTCTCAGAGTGGTATGGGCGTACTGGGGAAATGAGCGAGTATCGTTACAATCTCGTTCTGTTTAAAGAGATTCGGCGTTTTCTGACATATCGTGAGACACTGGGGACTTTTGCAGTGCTCACGAATGTTGTCGGAAACGTAGTAATTTTTGTGCCATTCGGTTTCTTTATGCCGATGGCAAGCAAATACCGCAGCTTTTTTATGACGGTATGTTACAGTTTCGGACTTAGTCTTTGCGTGGAAGTATTTCAACTACTTACAAGAGTAGGATCTTTCGATGTGGACGACCTTCTGTTAAATACAATCGGAGGGCTCGCAGGCTACATACTGTTTGTCATATGCAATGCAATAAGGAGAAGATACCATGCAAAGAAGTGAGAGAAGACGAAAAAAAAGACAGCGAGAATTAGAAAGACAGCAGAGACGGCGGGAAAAAGAAGTACAGCGCTATCAGAAAAAAAGAAACCGCTATGGAGAAGAAAAAGTGATCCGCCATGCGAAGCATGGAGTTCGTTCTACCCTTATTGCTATAGCGGCCATCGTACTTCTTTCTCTTCTTGTTACAGTGTCGTACGTTCAGGAAGGAAAAGCAGCAACAATGATCGGTGCGTTGGGAATTTGCGCCTGGATACTTTCGGGAGTTGGGATTTTCTTTGGAATGATCGGACTGCGGGAGCGAGAGCGGAAGTATCTTACATGCCGGATCGGAATTGTATGCAATGCCGCTTTGTTTGTCGGTTTGGCAATAATATTTTTCAGGGGGATATAAGTTTATGTGGAACGAACAGTGGAAAGAAGAAAATGAAATATTTCACGAAAGACACGATCTGACGATCGAACGTATCCGAATGATCGATACAGAGCAGACTGCCGCAGAGCAGTTTCGTCCATATTTTAGACATGTGGCAGAATTTCTTCTTTTTGTAGAAGAAGTAAGAGCAATGGTGGAAGATGGATCGTGGGAAAAACTTTCATTTGATGAGATGAAAGAAATCAATCACAAGCTGTATGCAGACATTTCAGAAGAAAATTACGGAACATCGTATGCAAATCCGGCTTGGGCAGTAGAAAAACTCGGAGAAGACTTTGGAACTTTTTTAAGTTTTCTGTATACTGAGATGCGCGCTCAGATAGGGTATGCCTATGAAGGAAAATTAAAATACAATACAATCTGTAATGAACTGTTTATTGAAATCTATAATTGTTTTGAAGATGCACAGTGTCCGGAGTTCAGAGAACTTAAGGAGATCGTGTACTGGTATGCAAGTGATTATTGTGATGTGTTTCTGGCAGATCGGATCGAAGAGCAGATCTCACCGGATTGCGGTGTGTTTGTGCCGATGCTTGCAAAGACGGATGTCAGTGATGAGCGGTTTATTTTCCGTACCGGAGAATGGATCACAGATTATGAGATCCAGACGATGCGTCACCTGAACAGTCTTCCGGAAGAGACGATTCAGAAGATGGCAGATACCTATACAGAAGGATTCCGAAGAGGATTTATACTTGGCGGCAAAGATCTTTCAAAGAAAAAGACGGTCAATGTGCTGTATTCCGCAGGGTTTGAGCGGATGATCCAGTATGCGATACGCAATTTTGAAAAAATGGGATTACGTCCGTTGATCTTTCGTGCAGCAAACAGTGTTGTGACCAAGAAAAACCATCAGAAATCCGGTTATTACGGAGCGGTCAACAAACAGTTTGAATATGATCACAGAGCAGACCAGGCATTGTTCCTCGATAAAAAATATACAGAGCGGAAGCTGGATGTGATCAAAAATACATATGAGAAACAGAAAGAGCTGGCGGCATGTTATGCGGGTCCGGCATGGATCGATCCATTTGGAGAACCACCGTTTTCACCGGAGAGAAAGTCGGAGGTATTCTCCTATACGGATAAGCAGGAAGAACTGCTGCAGGCATTTGCAAGTAAGTCCAGCCAGATGATCAATCAGTATATCAAGGGAGAAGAGAGAAGCTTCACGATCATCTCGTATCCGAAGCCGGAGATTGGAGAAGACTACGAGGCAATCTTTAACGATACGATCGAGATCAATGCAGTGGACAGCGAAGTGTATGGACAGATCCAGCAGACGATGATTGATGCCTTGGATCAAGGCGAATACGTGCATATCATTGGAAGAGGAAAGAATCAGACGGATATCAAAGTCAGACTGCATGCTTTAAATGATCCGGAGAAGGAGACGATCTTTGAAAACTGTGGTTCGGATGTCAATATTCCGGCAGGGGAAGTGTTCACCTCTCCGACACTGGAAGGAACAAACGGAACATTGTTTGTCAGTGAAGTATATCTGCATGGAATGCAGTATAAAGATCTGAAGATCGAATTTCAGGATGGAATGATCACAGATTATACTTGTGCAAACTTTGAGAAAGAAGAGGAGAATAAAACCTATATCCGGGAAAATATTCTGCACAATCATGAGACACTTCCACTTGGAGAGTTTGCGATTGGAACGAATACGACGGCATATGTGATGGTCAACAAGTATCAGATCGCGGATAAGATGACCATTTTGATCGCAGAGAAGATGGGACCACATTTTGCGGTCGGAGACACTTGTTACAGCTGGAATGAGGAGAACCGGGTGTACAATCCGAACGGAAAAGAGATCATTGCAAAGGATAATACTATTTCGATTCTGCGAAAAGAAGATGTGAATAAAGCATATTTTCAGTGTCATACAGACATTACGATTCCATATGAAGAACTGGCAGAGATCAGTGTCATCCGAAAAGATGGCAGCAAGATCGAACTTTTGAAAGATATGAGATTCGTACTGCCGGGGACGGAAAGTCTCAATGAACCACTAGATCGAATGGATGCAGAAAATGCGTAAGATTTTTGGAAGAACGAGTTTAGAAATAAAACCTTATAAGTATTTATAATCACTGATACCGGGCGGGACTGTTGACATCCTTGCCCGGTATTAGTAAAATTAACTTATAAATGAACAAGTATTTATACTGGTAACTTATAAAGGTGCCGGGAAAAAGATGGATGATGGATCATTTCATACTTTGTATTTCCAAGTGCCGGTATTTTGTAAATGAGAAAAGGAGAGAATTATGCCAAAAGTAGGAATTGTTATGGGCAGCGACTCAGACATGAAAGTCATGAGCAAGGCAGCAGATATGCTGGAAAAACTGGGTGTAGAATATGAAATGACAATTATTTCTGCACACCGTGAACCGGACGTATTTTTTGAATATGCAAAGTCCGCAGAGGAGAAAGACTTTAAAGTCATCATTGCAGGGGCAGGTATGGCAGCACATCTTCCTGGAATGTGTGCAGCGATCTTCCCAATGCCGGTCATTGGAATTCCGATGTCAGGAAAGAACCTGGAGGGTGTAGATGCACTTTATTCTATCGTACAGATGCCGCCGGGAATTCCGGTAGCGACAGTGGCAATTGACGGGGGAGTCAATGCAGCGATTCTTGCGGCAAGAATTCTTGCAACATCTGATCCGGAGCTGCTTGGAAGATTGAAAGCATACTCTCAGGAGATGAAAGAGACTGTACAGGCAAAGGCAGAAAAACTTGATCAGTTAGGACATAAAGAATATCTGAAACAAATGTAGGAAAAAGCAGGGAAAGCCTTGAAATGGAGGAGAAAAGATGGATTACAAAAACGCAGGCGTCGATATTGAAGCAGGGTACAAATCAGTAGAATTGATGAAAGAACATATCAAACAGACAATGAGACCGGAAGTTCTGACAAATATCGGGGGATTTTCGGGAGCATTTTCTATGGAGAAGTTCAAAGAAATGGAAAAACCGACATTAGTATCTGGAACAGATGGTGTCGGAACAAAGTTAAAACTTGCATTTATTCTCGATAAGCATGACACAGTGGGGATTGACTGTGTTGCAATGTGTGTCAATGACATCGCATGTGCGGGCGGAGAGCCGTTGTTTTTCTTAGATTATATTGCATGTGGAAAAAATGTGCCGGAGAAGATCGCTACGATCGTCAGTGGTGTTGCAGAAGGTTGTAAACAGTCCGATGCAGCGCTGATCGGTGGAGAGACTGCGGAGATGCCAGGATTTTATCCAGAAGATGAATACGATCTTGCAGGATTTGCAGTCGGAGTCGTAGATGAGAAAGACTTGATCACTGGAAAGGAATTAAAAGATGGGGATGTTCTGATCGGAATTGCGTCTTCCGGAGTACATAGCAATGGATTTTCTCTTGTAAGAAAAGTATTTAAGATGGATAAAGACACTTTAGATACATATCATGAAGAGCTTGGAACTACGCTTGGAGAAGCACTGATCGCACCGACAAAGATCTATGTGAAAGCACTTCGCGGTATTAAGGAAAGCGGAGTGAAGATCAAAGGATGCAGTCATATCACAGGTGGTGGATTCTATGAGAATATTCCTCGTATGCTCTGTGATGGTGTGCGTGCAGTTGTGGAAAAAGACAGCTATCCGGTTCTACCAATCTTCCGTATGCTGGCAAGAGAAGGTGAGATTGCAGAAGAGATGATGTACAATACTTACAATATGGGACTTGGAATGATCGTGGCAGTCGATAAAGATGATGTGGAGAAGACTGTTGCAGCAATCAAGGCTGCCGGAGAAGATGCATATGTGGTAGGACATATCGAAGCAGGAGAAAAAGGAGTTACTTTATGCTAAAAATAGTTGTATTAGTTTCCGGCGGGGGGACAAACCTGCAGGCAATCATGGATGCAGTTGAAGCTAAGACAATTACAAATACAGAGATCATCGGTGTCATCAGCAACAATAAGAATGCCTATGCTTTGGAACGTGCGAAGAAGCATGGGATTCCTGCAATGTGCATTTCACCGAAAGATTATGAATCAAGGGAAGCATTTAACGATGCTTTCCTTGATGAGCTTCAACAGTTAAATCCGGATCTGATCGTGCTTGCGGGATTTCTTGTGGTGATTCCGGAAAAGGTGATCAGACAGTACGAACATCGCATGATCAATATTCACCCATCTTTGATTCCGGCATTTTGTGGAAAGGGATATTATGGGCTGAAAGTACATGAGGCGGCACTGAAACGAGGGGTGAAGGTTGTCGGCGCGACAGTACACTTTGTAGATGAAGGAACGGATACCGGTCCGATTATTTTGCAGAAGGCAGTGGAAGTGAAAAATAGTGACACTCCGGAGACGCTTCAACGGCGTGTGATGGAAGAGGCGGAGTGGAAAATTTTGCCGAAGGCGATTGATTTGATCGCAAACGGGAAGATTGAACTGATCGATGGGAAGGCGGTAGTCTGCGGCGAGTAGTGTACCGAAAAGAGTTATTGGTGAGTGGAGATAGAGAAAAGATCGGCATAACAGGTCTGCATTCAGAGAAGAATGAGCAGAGAAACGGTAGAAAATCGTAGGAGGCATAATTTATGAAAGTACTAATTGTAGGAAGCGGCGGGAGAGAGCATGCGATCGCATGGAGTGTGTCAAGAAGCAGCAAAGCAGAGAAGATTTACTGTGCACCAGGTAATGCAGGGATCGCAGAGTATGCGGAATGTGTAGACATCGGTGCGATGGAATTTGAAAAGCTGGCAGCATTTGCAAAGGAGAATGCAGTTGATCTGACGATCGTTGGAATGGATGACCCACTTGTCGGAGGAATTGTTGATGTCTTTGAGGCAGAAGGATTGCGCGTATTTGGTCCCAATAAAGCAGCTGCGATTCTGGAAGGATCGAAGGCATTTTCGAAAGATTTGATGAAGAAATATCAGATTCCGACAGCGGCATATGAGAATTTTGATTGTGCAGAAGAGGCGCTTGCTTATCTGGAAACAGCAAAATTTCCAATCGTTCTGAAGGCAGACGGACTGGCGCTCGGAAAAGGTGTGCTGATCTGCAATACGCTGGAGGAGGCGCAGGAAGGCGTGAAATCACTGATGCTTGATCATCAGTTTGGAGCGGCCGGAAATACGATCGTAATCGAAGAGTTTATGACTGGACGGGAAGTATCGGTGCTTTCCTTTGTAGATGGAAATACAATCAAGACTATGACATCAGCGCAGGATCACAAGCGTGCAAAAGACGGAGATCAGGGACTGAATACAGGAGGAATGGGAACGTTTTCTCCAAGTCCGTTCTATACAAAAGAGGTGGATGCTTTCTGCAAGGCGCATATTTATCAGGCAACAGTCGATGCGATGAAAGCAGAGGGAAGACCATTTAAGGGAATTATTTTCTTTGGATTGATGTTGACAGAGGAAGGACCGAAGGTGCTGGAGTACAATGCAAGATTTGGTGATCCGGAGGCACAGGTGGTACTGCCGAGAATGAAAAATGATATCCTTGAAGTGATGGAAGCTTGTATTGATGGGAAATTAGATCAGATCGAGCTGGAATTTGAAGAGAATGCGGCAGTCTGTGTTGTACTTGCATCAGACGGCTATCCGGAGAAATACGACAAAGGGCTTCCGATCAGTGGACTGGAAGAATTCCAGAAACATGAAGGGTACTACTGCTTCCATGCAGGAACAAAATTTGACGGAGATACGATCGTGACAAACGGTGGGCGTGTACTTGGCGTGACTGCGAAAGGAAAAGATTTAAAAGAGGCAAGAGCAAATGCATATGCTGCGACAGAGTGGGTTACATTTGTGAACAAATATAAGAGAAACGATATCGGAAAAGCGATTGATGAGGCATAAAAAACAAACGGTAAAAAGAAGCATGCGATAGAGAGAAGGGGAAGATGACAGCAGGAAGTGGCTGTGGTCTTTCTCTTTTTGTTTTTCAGAAAGAACATGTGGCTGAAAAAAGAGTGAGGATTTTTTATATACTTTGGAGAAAAGTTGCGCTATAATACGGCTATCGACAAAACGAAGAACAGGAAAGAAGGAGTGAATAGATATGAAGATCAGGAAACTAAGAGAGATCGATTATGATACTGTAAGCCAGTTTATGGCGGAACTCCATAAATTACATGCAGAGAGCAGACCGGATATGTATCGGCAGATGGAGGAAATTGGAACAGTCTATACAAAGGAAGAATTTTACAGTATGCTTCAAAATGATGAAATGATCACGCTTGGTGCGGACACAGAGGAAGGCGAGCTGATGGGAATCTGTATTGCTACCATCCGGGAGACAAAGCATCCGATTATGGTGCCGAAAAAGACGGTGTACATTGAAGATATTTTTGTATCGCAGCAATATAGAAAGCAGGGAGTCGGAATCAGTTTATATCAGGCAGTAGAGAGAATGGTACAAGATATCGGGGCAGAGCGCATCGATCTTTGTGTCTGGAGCTTTAATGAGACGGCGCTTCGGTTTTATGAGAAAGCAGGAATGAAGCCGCAGCGCTGGCTGATGGAGAAAATTCTCTTAAAATAGAGGTGTGAGAATTGGAGGCAGGATGTGAAAGAAAAAGAAGAAATTATAGAAATCAATAACGGAGAGTCGCACAGAGTACTGGAACTGGCAATGGAGGCAGGGAGAATCCTCTTAAGAAACGGGGCGGAGATCTTTCGGGTAGAGGAGACTGTGTGGCATATCTGTGAGCATTATGGAGTGCAGGGACTGGATACATTTGTACTGAGCAATGGGATTTTTATCACAGCAGATGATGGCGAGAAGACAATCTATGCAAAAACAAAGCATGTGCCATTGTCAGGTGCACATTTAGGAATTGTAGCGGAGGTCAATGCGCTCTCAAGAGAGATTGTAGAAGGGAAAGTCAGTGTCGATGAGGCATTTCAACGTCTGAAAGAGATCGAACAGATGCCCCGCACGAGCAAACCGTTGCAGACGTTTGCATCGGGGATGGGAGCAGGAAGTTTCTGCTATATTATGGGGGCAACTTTGACAGAAAGTGGAATTGCATTCTGCATCGGAGTATTGCTGCATGTATTTCTGATGGGAGTCAAAAAATATAACAGTTCAAAAGTGATCGTCAATATTCTGGGAGGTGCATTTATCACGGTGATGACACTATGCGCGATCAACTTCCTGCCGTTTCCGCTTCGGATGGATAAGCTGATCAGCGGTGCAATCATGCCGCTTGTACCAGGAATTGCTTTTACAAATGCAATCCGCGATATTGCAGACAGTGACATTTTATCAGGGACTGTCCGCATGGTAGATGCCGTTCTTGTATTTGTCTATATTGCAGTCGGGGCAGGAACCGTACTGTCTATTTACAATAGTCTGATGGGAGGAATGTTTTTATGACATTTGTATTAAATTTACTTCTGGCATCCACAGGATCACTTGCATTTGCGATTCTCTACAATGTTCCTCGCAAATTTTATTTGTGTGCAGCATTTACTGGAATGGCAGGATGGTTTTGCTATTATCTGATAGTACCGTTTACGGATACAGCGGTTGCCTCGTTCTTCGGTGCAGTCGGAGTCGTGCTTGTTTCCCGCATTTTTGCAGTCTGGAAGAAATGTCCGATCACGGTCTTTTTGATCTCGGGGATTTTCCCGCTTGTGCCGGGAGCAGGCGTTTACTATACCATGTACTATCTTGTGTCAAATGAGTTGACACTGGCGGCGATCAAAGGACTGGAGTCGTTAAAAATTGCATTTGGAATTGTACTTGGAATTGTATTTATTGTTACCATTCCGAAAAAATGGTTCTTTATTCAAAACTGGCGAAAAAAAGATGTGGAAAAGGAATACATTGCACCATCGCGAAAGTAGGTTTGTGCGAAGAGAAAAATAGGATAAAAAGAGAAAATTTTTATAGAAGCAGATAGAAAGAAAAGATGGGAGGAAAAAAGAATGGGATATATTAAGAAATTGGAAGGGAAACATCTTTATCTTGCGGTACCAAAGGTGGAAGATGCAGCAACTTATGTGAAGTGGCTCAGTGACTTTGATACGACAGACGGACTTGGGAATTCTGCGATGATCATGACGGTTGAGGCGGAAGAGGCATGGATCCAAAGTATGCAAGGGAAGACACAGTTTGCGATCATCAGAAAAGAAGATGATACACTGATCGGCAACTGTGGGATACAGGAGATCAATCAGATCCGTCAGTGTGCGGAAGTCGGACTTTTTATCGGAGAGGAAGAAAATCGGGGAAAAGGATATGGGCAGGAGGTGTTAAGGCTCCTTCTCGATTTTGCTTTTGGGACATTAAACCTTCACAATGTGATGCTGCGGGTATTTGCATTTAACGAGAGAGCAATCCACACTTATCAGAAAGTCGGCTTCCGTGAGTTTGGAAGAAGAAGAGAAAGCTATTATGCAAAAGGACGTTTCTGGGATGAAATCCATATGGATATTTTAAAAGAAGAGTATCTCGCAGACAGATAAAAATACAAGTGGATGGATGAAAAAAGAAAAATAGGAAATAGAAGAAAAAGAGGTAAAAATCATGATTCAAGATATTGCACCACACCGGTATCGAAATGAGTATAACCCAAAACCGCCGGAGAAAGACAGTATTATGCTCTGTTATGACGGACATCAGGTATTGTTGGAGAAAAAGGGAGAGGAAATCCGTTTTCCGACTTTTGCGGAACTGGAAAAGGAAAATGATGGGATCTATGAGAATTATACATATCTGTTTGAGATAGACGGGAAGTGTTTCTATTTGGGAGAACATATCCGTTATGCACAGCTGTCTACATTTCAGATGGAACATACTGAAGCTTTCCGGCAGGCGAAGCCACTTTATCTTGCCTTTGCGGGGATTACAGGTTTCCAGCTGTATAACTGGTATCGGAGCAGAAAATTTTGCGGAGTATGCGGCAGACCGATGGTACATGACAAAAAAGAACGTATGATGCGCTGTGAGCATTGTGGACAGATGGAATTTCCGAAAATCTGCCCGGCAGTCATTATTGGTGTGACGGATGGTAATCGGCTGCTCATGTCAAAATATGCAGGCAGAGACTACAAGAAATATGCATTGATTGCCGGTTTTGCAGAAATTGGCGAGACAATCGAGGAGACGGTGCAGCGGGAAGTGATGGAGGAAGTTGGCTTGAAAGTCAAAAATCTGCGTTATTATAAAAGCCAGCCGTGGTCTTTTTCGGATACACTGTTGTTTGGATTTTTTGCGGAGTTAGATGGAAGTGCCGAGATTACGCTTGACGAAGAGGAACTTGCCTTGGCAGAGTGGTTTGAGCGTGAAGAAATTCCGGTAACAGAAAAGCATATCAGTCTGACAAATGAGATGATTCTTGCGTTCAAAGAAGGAAAGGCATAGAAGATTCTCTCGGCAGAAGCGATTATAATGTGAATATAAAGCGAGCACAACAGAGCAGAGGTCAGAAAAAACAGAATAAGTGAGAGAAAAATTGTCCATACTTTCTATAACATGTAGAAGTAACAAAAATGAGGTGGAGTGTATGGATACAATCTGGACGAAGACAAGCAAGCTTCCTGCGTTCTCGCCACTTGCTCAGAGTGTTCGAGCAGAAGTTGCGGTGATCGGCGGAGGAATAGCAGGAATTTTAACGGCTTTTTTTCTGAAACGAGCAGGAAAAGATGTGATCGTTCTTGAGGGGAATCGAGTGGGAAGTGGACAGACTGCAGGGACCACAGCAAAGATTACGATTTCTCACAATTTGATTTATGAAAAACTGTTCAGAGAGGCGGGAGAGGAAAAAGCAAGAAAATATGTCAGTGCAAATAAGCGTGCACTGAAGATGTATAGTCGGCTGGTGCAGGAAGAGCAGATAGACTGTGATTTTCGAGAATGTAGTTCCTACCTCTATTCACTGACCGATGCAGAGCAGATAAAGAGAGAAGTGGAGGCGGCAGTACGTCTGGGGATTGAGGCGGAGTTTACAACAAAGACAGAGCTTCCATTTTCCGTTATAGGAAGTATCTGTTATCAGAAACAGGCAGCATTTCATCCACTGCTCTTTTTAAAAGCACTTGCAGAACAGCTTGTAATTTATGAGCACACAAAAGTAACTGGTGTGGAGGAGGGGAAAATTTATACGGATCATGGAAACGTGTTGGCAGATGCGGTTGTATTTGCGTCTCATTATCCGATTATGAATACACCAGGATATTATTTTGCAAGGATGCATCAAGAACGCAGTTATGTACTTGCATTGAAACAGGCACAACCCTTTGAACATTTGTATTTGGGAGTAGATCCCGGGGAAGACTTCTCCTTCCGGAATTTCAGAGAGTTCACATTGTTTGGAGGAGAAGGGCACCGGACCGGGGAAAATGAGACCGGAGGGCAATACAAGAAGCTGGAGAGGCGGGCAAAAGAATATTGGAGAGATTGTGAGACGATAGATAGATGGTCGGCGCAGGACTGCATGACACTCGATGCCATTCCCTACATCGGACTTTATACAGGAAAAAATAAAAAGTGGTATGTAGAAACCGGATTTGGAAAATGGGGAATGACTTCCTCGATGGCAGCGGCTCTGATGATTACAGAACAGATCTGCCAGAAAGAAAGTGGAAATGCAGCAGTGTTTTCTCCGCAGAGAGTTCCGATCAGAGCATTGAAAGCAGCAGCGGTAGAAGGAGCAAAGAGCGTCAAAGGACGGGCGGCTCCCGGAGGCATCCGCTGTCCCCACCTCGGCTGTAAGTTGACGTGGAATCCAGAAGAAGAGACGTGGGACTGTCCTTGCCATGGATCGCGGTTTGATAAAGAAGGAAATCTGATTGATAATCCTGCATTGAAAAATGCAGCAGTGGAGGGGAAATGAGCAGAAAAAATTATTTTTATGGGGAACGAAAAAAGAAGTGCTATTTTGAAGGATGGTATTTTAAGCATGAAAATGGATCCCAGACTATTTGCTTTATTCCATCGTTCCATATCAATCCAAGAAGAGAAAAAAGTGCGATGCTGCAGGTGATCGCAAATGATCATGTCTGGAAAATTCATTATGCACCGGAACAGTTTTATGCGGCAAAGGGACGTCTGTATTGCCGGATCGGAAGAAATGTCTTTTCGGAAAATGGGATTTCTATTGATATACGGACGAGAGAATTGAAAATGAAAGGGAAGTTTGTCTATGGGAAATTCTCCCAACTGTCTGGGGATATTATGGGTCCGTTTCGCTGGATCCCATTTATGCAGTGCCGACATGAGATCATCAGTATGAGACACAATGTGGCAGGAACATTGAAAATCAATCGCGAGCAGCTCCATTTTGGCAAAGGAATCGGGTATATTGAGAAAGACCGCGGCACGTCTTTTCCAGATCAATATGTCTGGACCCAGTGCAGCAGAGGGGCAGGAGGAAGATTGCACTTGATGGCGGCAGCAGCAACAATTCCGGTGGGACCATTTTCCTTTGAAGGAACGATTGCAGAAATCTGGTACGGAAGAAGACACTATCGTCTTGCGACTTATTGTGGAGCTCGAGTCAAGGAAAGAACAGAGAAGCGAATAGTGATTGAACAGAAACATATAAAATTTGAGGCACAACTACAGCAGAACCATCCGCAGAAACTTCTGGCACCGCAGTTAGGGGCGATGGGAAGAGGAATCTACGAACATGCTGCATGTACGGTCAGATATCAGCTTTTTGTGGATGGCGATCTTCTCTTTGATGAAATATGTACGCCGGCAGGATTTGAGGCTGATATCAGAGAATAGGCAAAGGGAACAGATGCAATACAAAAGATGGACAATGAAGATACAGAAAGGAGATTGAAAAGATGGAAGAACAGATTCGTGAAATTATAGAATATTATACAAAGGAGGGAGAAATGATTTCACAGGAGGATCTCGTCAATATGCTGCGGGAGATCCAGGATGTGAAAGGATGTATTCCGGCAGCAGTGCAGAAACAAGTGGCAGAAGTTACAAAAATGAAGGAGACATTTCTGGCGGCAGTCATCAAACGTTATCCAAGCCTGAAGGCGGAGAATTATCGTCATGAGATTCAAATATGTGTAGGAGCAGGGTGTTCAGCAAAAGGCTCTTACGATCTTTTGAAAATACTTGAGAAAAAGTGGAAAATTCGTCAAGGAGAAGTATCTGAGGGAGGCAGATTTTATCTGCGGACAAGCGGGTGTATGAAACAGTGTGCCAAAGGGCCGAACATGATGATTGACGGAACGGTATATCATCAAGTGACGGAGGAGAGTCTGGGAGAGATTCTGAAAGCATATCGATAGAAAAATGAATTAATAAGTATGAATTCATTCAAAAAAGAATAAAAAATAAAAGAAAACAATGAAAATGCGTAAATAAGTGCAAGAAAGTATTGACGAAACGTCAAAAAGTGAGTATGATGTTAAATTGAAAACAGATTTTGGAGGTCTTGCAATGTTAGCGTATAAGGATAGAAGTAAAGAGGAACTTTTAGAACTGAAAAGTCAGTTAGAACAAGAATTTCAAAAGGTAAAGGCACAGGGACTGCAGCTTGATATGTCTAGAGGGAAACCTTCTGCAGCACAGCTGGATCTTGCGATGGGGATGATGGATGTCCTTACAAGTGAATCCGATCTGAAATGCGAGGAAGGGGTAGACTGCCGAAATTACGGAGTACTCGACGGAATCCGTGAAGCGAAGCAGCTCCTTGCCGATATGACAGAAGTGCCGAAAGACAATATCGTTATCTTTGGAAATTCCAGTTTGAATATTATGTACGATACGATTGCACGTTCCATGACACATGGGGTAATGGGAAGTACCCCGTGGGCAAAATTGGACAAAGTAAAGTTCTTATGCCCGGTTCCTGGATACGACAGACACTTTGCGATCACAGAGCATTTTGGAATTGAAATGATCAATGTGCCAATGACGATGGATGGACCGGATATGGATATTGTGGAGAAGCTGGTCAGCGAGGATGATGCGATCAAAGGAATCTGGTGTGTCCCGAAATATTCGAATCCACAGGGAATCACATATTCTGACGAGACAGTACACCGCTTTGCAAAACTGAAACCGGCGGCAAAAGATTTCCGTATTTATTGGGATAATGCATATGGCATCCATCACTTATACGAAGACAAGCAGGACTATTTAATAGAGATTTTGATGGAATGTAAAAAAGAAGGAAACCCAGATATGGTGTATAAATTCTGTTCCACATCCAAAGTAAGCTTTCCGGGTTCCGGAGTTGCAGCGATTGCGGCATCGGATGCCAATCTTGTGGCGATCAGAAAACAGATGCAGATCCAGACAATTGGACATGATAAGTTGAATCAGCTGCGCCACGCACGCTTTTATAAAGACATTCACGGAATGGTGGAACATATGAAGCTGCATGCAGATATTCTGCGTCCGAAATTTGAGACAGTCCTGACAATTTTAGAGAGAGAGCTGGAAGGACTTGAAATCGGTTCCTGGTTACGGCCGCGAGGAGGATATTTCATCTCGTTTGATGCGATGGATGGATGTGCCAAGGCGATTGTTGCAAAGGCAAGTGAGGCAGGACTTGTCATGACACCTGCAGGGGCGACATTCCCGTATGGTAAAGATCCAAAAGACAGCAATATCCGTATTGCACCATCATATCCGACACCGGAGGAACTGGCGAAGGCATGTGAGATTTTTGTACTGAGTGTGAAACTGGTAAGTATTGATAAGATTTTGGAGAGTAAATCATAATAGAGAATGCAGTTGATGCTGTGAAAGGAAAAGGGGCTGTCGGGAAATAGATAGTTCTAAACAGGGGCGGATTTGACTCGCATGAGTCAAATCCGCCCCTGAAACTTTTCCATAAAAAGAGAAAAAGATGGCTAACGACAACCATCTCCTCTCCGTTCCATGTTATAATGGAACTATGCTAAAACAAGATTATTATAACGAATTTTTTGAATTAGGGCAACAGAAAATTAACTTCAGTT
>ENA-OQKN01000076-OQKN01000076.1-human-gut-metagenome-genome-assembly--contig:-NODE-76-length-130649-cov-7.573850_pt1 | contig 130649 bp, 121 predicted proteins | sample MGYA00242776_ERZ504794 | MGnify/ENA primary metagenome ERZ504794 (study PRJEB26092, sample SAMD00036434) | human gut metagenome | host: Homo sapiens | study: EMG produced TPA metagenomics assembly of... | reverse complement strand
GGAGAAGATTAACAATGCAGTGGAAGAAGTTATTCGGAAGCTGGTGAAGAATCCGAAATTTGAAGAAGCAATTCTGAATAAAATCGGTTCAAGAATAGATACAGAAGAAATAGAAAAAGAGATTGAAAGACTGGAAAAACAGCACAGGCAACTGACCGGAGCAAAAGCAAGACTTGGACAGCAGATGGATAGTCTGGATATCATGGATAAATTTTATGAAAAGAAATATCAGGATATGGAGACACGCTTATATCGTCTATATGATGAAATTGAAGGCGTGGAGAATAGTATAGAAGAAGTTAAGAATCGCCTGCTGAATATCCGGCAACAGAAAATATCAGAAGAAAACGTCTATCAATTTCTTTTATATTTTGATAAACTATATGATAAGTTCACCGACCTGGAGAAGAAAGAATTTCTTAACAGCTTTGTGGAACAGGTGGATATTTATGAGCAGGAGCAGCCAGATGGCAGATTCCTGAAGCACATAAAGTTCCGTTTTCCGGTGTATTTCGGAGACAGGGAGACGCAGGAACTTTGTTGGGACAACGAAAGTACCGTGGAGACAGTTGTCTTGCTTTCCAAGTGAATGGTCGATACAAGAAAAGTGAAGGTGGACTTCTCCCTGGAGGATATGGATTTATCTGAATTTAAGGGGCGCTAAAGGTCCGGGGAACCTTTGTCTGGCACGGATCGAAGCGGAGCGGAGACAAGCAGCTTATGAGCAGATAAAGGCATATGTACTGCAACAGACAGGACTTAAGGTTTCGTCATTGTATATAGCACAGGAGAGGAAAACAGGGTAGCTGATGTGGAACATATTCCGTGGGTGGAGCGGGAGCTGATGGTTATGAGAGAAGTGAGGGAGCTGCAGTAATAAAGATGATTTATATAATTTTAACTTTAGTTTCAGGAATTTTGCTGTCAGGAGTATGGTTTGGGCTTAATTTTCTGATACAGATATGTGTGGAAAAGTCAAAAGTAAAATTTTTGGAACGCTATAGTGTAATAGCTGCATCTGTGATACCATTAGTTTTCATCTTAAAATACAACAGACTGGAATTATGGAATTATATTAGATTTGTATTTGTCCATACCGGTTACAGCGTTTGCCTGGTGTATCAGCATCTGTATACAATGTCTGATCTGCAAATTAAAATTTGACCGGAAAATAGTAATAGAGATAGCGGCATCCTTTCTGTTTTCTATGGGAGCCGGATTACTATTATTAAAAAGCGGATTTATTGGACTACCTATGGCAGGACATTTTTTAGAACGTATTTTGAGTACAATTATCCGTAAAATCCGAAGATAAAAGAAAGGAAGAAAGTCCATGACAACCAGACAGGAAGCATTATCTTTTGGCATGACATTTAAAGATGTCTATCAGGATACACCGTTCCACGATCCAAACTGGATTCTGGTGCGGTATAAAAAGAACAAAAAGGCATTTCTCTGGACTTATGAGTACGAAGGACAGATGCGCATAAATATAAAAGTTGATCCGCAGTGGCGCGATTTCTGGCGGGAGGCATATGCAGCGGTGATTCCGGGATATCATCAGAACAAGGAACACTGGAATACCGTTATTCTGGATGGAAGCATACCGGATGAGGAAATCAGACGGATGATCGCAGAGAGTTATGATCTGATCTGCGGGAAAAAATAAATTCATTTGTAAAGAACGATCAAGAAGTGAGGCAATAGTGTGAAAAATAAGATTTTTCACACGCAAGATTTGTGCTTGCGCACAAACTTGAGATGCGCAGAAAGCTGCGCAAGAATGGAGATTTTTATGTCAGCAAAAGATACAATGGAAAATAAAATCACAGAGGGAGTCATCTGGAAACAGCTTTTATTATTCTTTTTCCCGATACTGGTGGGAACATTTTTCCAGCAGCTTTACAATACGGTGGACGCGGTGATCGTCGGGCGGTTTGTCGGAAAAGAGGCACTATCCTGCGTCAGCGGTTCGTCCGGTCAGATCATCAATCTGGTGGTCGGATTTTTTACCGGATTATCTGCCGGCGCAACAGTTATGATCTCCCAGCATTTTGGGGCAAAAAATGAGGAACAGCTGCATAAGGCACTGCACACGGCATATGCATTTGCAATCACAGGCGGTATCATCGCCGGAGTGATCGGTGTTGTTATGACACGTATGGTTTTAAAATGGATGAATACGCCGGAAAATCTGCTGCCTGACTCGACACTTTATGTGCGGATTTATTTTGCGGGACTCTTATTTATTTTTGTTTACAATATGGGAGCGGCAATCTTACGGGCAATCGGCGATTCGAAACGTCCGCTTTATTTTCTGATCGTCTGCTGCATCGTCAATATTATTCTGGATCTGGTGCTGGTGCTTGGATTTAAAATGGGAGTCCTTGGCGTGGCAGTGGCAACACTGATCGCGCAGGGGATCAGCGCTGTGCTCGTCAGTGTGGCATTAATGTATCATACTGCCGGCTTAAAGTTAATTCCACGCGAAATCAGGATCCATAAAAGTGTGCTGAAAAATATGCTCGCCATCGGACTGCCGACCGGTATCGAGTCGAGCATGTACAGTATTTCAAACGTGATCGTGCAGGCTGCGTTAAACGGATTTGGCGTTGACACAATGGCGGCATGGGCTGCATTTGGCAAAATAGACAGCCTTTTCTGGATGATCAACAGTGCGTTTGGAATCGCTGCGACCACGTTCGTTGGTCAGAATTTTGGTGCCGGAAAAATGGACCGCGTCCGCAAAGGAACAAGGGAATGTCTTGGCATGGCACTTGTAACTGCGATTCTTCTGAGTGTGATCTTAATGTCGGCGGGAAGATTTTTATTTGGCATATTTACCACAGATGCGAATGTAGTGGAAATTGGTCTTAGCATGATGCAGATCATATCGCCGACCTATTTTCTGTTTGTGTTTATCGAAGTATATTCCGGCGCACTGCGCGCGCAGGGGCATGTGATCGTGACGACGGCAATGACGATGATCGGTATCTGTGTGCTGCGTGTCGTATGGGTCACCTGGATCGTACCGGATGGCACACTCTCACAGATCGTGGCATGTTACCCAATTACATGGCTGGTCAGCGCGGTGGGGATGATCATTTATTATCATTATAAGCAGAAAAAGATTCTGGAAAAATTTGCTGCAACACATGATTTATAAACAGAGAAACTGGAAGCAGTTTTTTATAGCTACATGGTTAAAAATAAGTTCAGGAAAAGAGGATATAAATGAAACAGTCAAAAAATGAAATTAATCTCGGCGAGGGAAGCGTCGGCAGACTTTTGCTGACCTTGGCGGTACCATCTGTGATCGCACAGCTCGTCAATCTTCTTTACAATCTGGTGGATCGTATTTATATCGGTCATATCCCGGAAAACGGGGGCGTGGCACTGACCGGTCTTGGACTCTGCTTCCCGATTCTGATGATTGTCACGGCATTTTCCGGTCTGATCGGGTATGGCGGGGCGCCGCGTGTTGCTATTTTCATGGGAAAAGGCAAAAATGATGAGGCGGAGGAGATACTCGGCAACTGTACCATGGCATTGATCGTGATCGCATTGATTTTAGTTGTGGTACTGCAGTTTGCAGCGGAGCCGCTTCTGATGCTGTTTGGTGCAAGTGACAATACGCTGCCGTATGCACTTTCTTATCTGAACATTTACGGAAAAGGGACTTTGTTTGTCATGCTTACGATGGGATTAAATTCCTTTATCAATACACAGGGATTTTCCAAAGTCGGTATGAAAACGGTTCTGATCGGGGCAGTCTGCAATATCATTTTAGATCCGGTCTTTATTTTCGTATTTGGCATGGGTGTGCAGGGAGCCGCGCTTGCAACGGTGATCTCACAGGCAATTTCAGCGGTATGGGTCATCCTTTTTCTGACGGGAAAACAGACAAAGCTGAAAATAAAGACAAAGTATTTTAAGCCGAAAGCCTCCGTACTTTTGCCGGTATGTGCACTTGGTGTATCGCCTTTTATCATGAATGCGACGGAGAGCGCAATCAATATTGCATTTAACGCATCTTTATCACGCTACGGCGGTGATGTGGCGGTCGGAGCCATGACGATCTTAAGCAGTATTATGCAGCTTCAGTTTATGCCGGTGCAGGGAATTGCACAGGGAGCGCAGCCGATCATGAGTTTTAATTATGGAGCAAAAAAGATGGATCGTGTGAAAAAGGCATATCGTCTGCTTATGATCTGCAGTTTTACATACACGATGATCTTCTGTCTGGCGGTGGAAATCGCACCTGGATTTTTTGTGCATCTGTTCAACAGCAGTTCACAGGAATTATTTGAAATGACAAAATGGGCACTGCGCATCTATATGGCAGCGACCGGAGTATTCGGAATCCAGCTTGCGGTGCAGCAGGTATTCATGGCACTCGGACAGGCAAAAATCTCATTGTTTATTGCATGCCTGCGAAAGATTATCCTGCTGATTCCGCTGATTTATATCCTGCCGCATTTCTTTGCAGATAAAGTATTTGCCGTTTTTTTAGCAGAGCCGGTTTCGGATTTTATCTCGGTGATAGTTGCAGCCACATTGTTTTTCTTAAACATCAAAAAGATATTGAAAGAGGGAGAAGTGTGAGCGTATAAAAAAATCTGAAACTGAAAAAGGGCACGAAATACTGTCTGATGGATTCAAAAAATTATCTGACAGAGAAAGATACGTGGGTAACAAGGTCAAAGGTATACAAGTTTACGTCAAAATAAAATAACGCATAGGAAAAGAGAACTGTGGGAAAATAATCTCACGGTTCTTTTTTACTTGACAAGTGATGGTATCTTCCTGTATGATAAAAAACATAAAGGTTGTACACAATTAAATTTAAGACAATGATTTTGAGATGGAGAGAAAAATGGAGAGAGCAGATATAGCAATTATCGGAACCGGACCTGGCGGTGTTTCTGCTGCGTTGACGGCAAAGGTAAGAAATAAAAATATTTTGCTGATCGGGAAAAAGCAGATGAGCGACAAGGTCAGCAAGGCGCATCAGATCATGAACTATCCGGGACTCCCGGCGGTGACCGGAGCGGATATGGCGAAGGCGTTTGAAAAGCAGCTTGCCATGATGGAGATCGATATTACGGACAGCCGGATCGGCACAGTCTATGCGATGGGCGACTATTTTGCAATCCAGGCAGGCGGGGAAGTGCTTGAGGCAAAGAGTGTGATCTTAGCGTGCGGCGTTGTCTCAGGCAAAACACTTCCGGGCGAGGAAGAGATGTTAGGACGGGGTGTCAGCTACTGTGCGACCTGTGATGCATGCTTTTATAAAGGAAAGAAGGTTGCCGTCATCGGTTACGGAAAAGACGCAGAACACGAAGCGGACTTTCTTGCGGAAGTGGCAGCAGAGGTACTTTATTTTCCAATGTATCAGGATGTACCTGGCGTATCAGAGCAGGTAACGGTCATAAAAGAACGTCCGAAGGAGATCTTTGGTGAAAAGAAAGCCGGGGGACTTCGCACAGAGCAGGGGGAGTACCTTGTGGATGGCGTTTTTGTACTGCGGGATGCCGTATCCCCGAAACAGCTTGTGCCGGGTCTGGAATTAGACGGAAATCATGTAAAGGTCAATCTGTCGATGGAGACAAATATTCCGGGACTTTTCGCCTGTGGAGATATTACGGGAACACCGTATCAGTATATCAAAGCAGCCGGACAGGGCAATGTTGCGGCATTATCCGCAGTGGCTTATCTGGATGCGAAAAAACGCGAAGCCGGGAAGCAGTAAAGAGGCAGCCCGCATGAACAGAAATGTGTGGGGCTAAAACCGGAATGTATTTTACAGCAAATATATCACAAAAAACAGTGTGTCATGCGCAAAGAACTGCGCAGGAAAGGAAAATATTATGGTAAAGAAAATTACAAATAACGATTTAAATGAGGCAAAAAAAGGTGCAGCAGTTGTTGATTTTTCCGCAGTATGGTGCGGACCGTGCCAGATGTTAGCACCGGTGATGGAAGAATTATCCGAGGAACTCTCCGGCAAGGCAGAGTTTTACAACGCAGATTCCGATGAAAACATGGGACTTGCACAGGAGTACCGCATTGTCAGCATCCCGGCAGTCATCGTGTTAAAAGATGGCGTGGAAGTGGCAAGAACGGTTGGATTCCAGCCGAAAGACGCAATGCGCAGCTTTATCGAGGAACATCTGAATTAGAAAGAGCTGACTGTGAACTGGTACATCGTCTGGGAATAATCTGGATTGCAGAATGGTGTACCGGTAGAAATGAGGATTATCATGCCAGATAAATATGATGCATTAAAACTGGAAAACCAGTTGTGTTTTCCACTTTACGCCTGTTCCAAAGAGATCGTGCGCAAGTACAAGCCTTTTTTAGATGAGCTTGACCTGACATACACGCAGTATATCGCGATGATGGTGCTCTGGGAACACAGACAGATCAGCGTGAAAGATATGGGAGCACTTTTATATCTGGATTCTGGCACACTCACGCCTGTCCTGAAAAAGCTTGAGCAGAAAGGCTATCTTGTACGCGCAAGGGACAGTGAGGATGAGCGTGTGTTAAATGTGACGATCACAGAACTCGGCGAAAAGCTGAAAGAGGATGCCGTTCTGGTGCCAAAAAAAATGGGCTGCTGCGTGTGTCTGGAGAAAGAAGATGCTGATGAGTTGTACCGGCTGCTGCACAAAGTGCTGGGAGTGCTTGGAAAAGAATGAAAATAAATCATATTTCAAACATTTGACAAGTGTATCTGCAACAGAAAGTTAAAGTGATTTCTCCCCCTAATCCAGTTGCACCCCACCAAACCCCTATGGTAAAATTATCCTTATAAGATTGCCGGAAAACAGGCAGTCATTTATGAAGAGTAGAAACCACTGGGGGTTTTTGTTATGGAACAGACAATGTTGATCGCAGTACTGATCGCGGCACTTGTGGGATTGTTTTTGTTTGACACGGTGCGTCTGCGGCGCATGCAGGTGCAGAGGGATGCAGCGAAAGAGGAAGTTGCAGAAGTAAAAACAGAGTTTTTGTCGCGCATCAGTCACGAGATCAAGACACCGATGAACGTGATCGTGGGGGCAACGGCGTTAGGACTTGAAGAGACGGAACATCCGGAGCGGATGGAAGAGTGTTTAAACCGGATACGCGGCGCGAGTGAATTTCTGATGGGACTTTTGAATGATCTGGTGGATATGTCTAAGATCGAAAACGGAAAGTTCCATCTTCATCCCAAGCCGTATTCGTTTACGGAATTTTTAAATGAAGTGGAAAATATGATGGAGCCGATGTGTGAGCGCAAATGGATCCGATTTCATATGCCGCATGAGGAGATCAACATTAATATGATGGTTGATCCAGTGCGGTTTTTCCAGATATTTTTTAATCTGCTCTCCAACGCGGTGAAGTTTACACCGGAGGGCGGGGAGGTCACATTCCGCATCTGTAATTATGCCACGCACAACAATCAATTTTGTGCCGACTATGTGGTGTCCGACAACGGAATGGGAATGAGCGAAGAGTTTCAGCAGATTCTCTTCCAGCCATTTACGCAGGAGAGCGTGAATCAGGGTGAACCGGGAAACGGAGCCGGATTGGGAATTGCGATCGTGCGAAGCATCGTTGATCTGATGGGCGGAACGATCACGGTAAAAAGCGAGCCGCAGAAAGGTACGGAGATAAAAGTCCATCTTGAGATTGAGATTGCGGAGATACAGCCGGAGATCGAAGTGGCACACCGTTCCGCGGAGGAGATACAGAACATCCTGCGGGGAAAGAGGGTTCTGCTTGTGGAGGATCATCCACTTGATGTTGAGATCAGCAGGCGTATCTTAGAGCATGTGGCGGTAAATGTGATCAGTGCGCAGGATGGAAAAGCGGCATTAGAGCAGTTTAAAGCGGAAGAACCCTATCATTTTGATGCGATACTGATGGATATCCAGATGCCAAACATGAACGGTTTTGTTGCGGCGAGAGCGATAAGGAAGGTTGCAAAGCCGGATGCGCAGATCATTCCGATCATAGCATTGAGTGCAGACGATACGCTGGAAGATGTGAGAAAATGCAAGGAAGCGGGCATGAATGCACATATTGCAAAACCGGTTGAACCGCAAAAATTATATCAGATTTTGTGTGAGTACCTGCTTGCGCCGATTTAAGAGGCAATTTTATAACAGAAAAATCCAATGGGCTTTATAAAGACGATAGATAGTTCACAGAGACAAAAATTTGGAAAATAAGCATGAATAGAAAAGAAAAAAATCCGGCAGGGATGATTTTGCGCGCGGAGCGGATCAGACAGGGAAAGGGGCAGAAAGAAGTCTGCTATGGCATCTGTGTGGTTTCGTATTTAAGTAAAATCGAGCGTGGATCGGCGGAGCCGGATATGGCAATTTTAAAGCAGCTTTTTGCAAGACTTGAAATCAATTATGAGACAGATTCTGCGTTTCTTACTGAGAGCAGGAAACAGATGGATGAATTTTTTTACAATCTGCAATATGGGCTGGAAAATGAAACGGTATGGAAAAAACTTGCCGGAAAATGGGACAGGCTTTTGATGTCACCGCTTACAATCGATATCAGACTGGTGTCCGCAATTTATTACAGTGAGAGCACATGGAAAGAAGTAGATGAGAGCTTTATCGAAAGTTTGATGAAAAAAGAAGCGGATGGAAATGACATACAAAATTTTTTGAATGAGAATGTCAGCACTTTAGCGCAGTTAGAAGACTGCATGGATGAAAAACAGTATGCCTATTACAGTCTGGTCTGTTCAAGACTCACAAAAGATCCGGCAGAGAAAATGGAATGGTATCAGAAAGTACAGCACGGACTGCAGAACACGCTTGGCATGCGCTGTCTGATTTCCGGTTATTATGAACAGGCAGAATACGACGCGATTCACCGGATGGAGAACCGTTTTGTGACGGCGGCATTAGAAGAGGGAAATGTATATGCACTGGCGGATTATTATTTTATGAATGGAAGCGCATATGCATGTGTCGATATGGATGAGATGATGACCGTCTATTATGAGCGCACCAGAAGGCTATTGCAGAATACCGGATGGTGGAAAGAATACGAGCAGGGATTATATTATAATATGGGGGCGACCTATCTTGCAGTTGGAAGATATGAGGAAGCACTCGACTGTTTAAACCGTGTCCGGTCAGAAGATTTCCTGCTCTGTCATAAAAAGGCATGGTTACATCTTCTCCTTGGAAATACCGGGGAGGCGGATCATTATCTTGCAATAATGAAACAGTTACTTTCCCGGAAAGATATGAAGGGTAAGATGGCAGAGCGTCTGATGTATGAGGAACTTTGCATGGAACAAAAGCAAGACTTTACGGCGGATCCGGCATATTTAGATCTGATCGAACGACTGATCAGGGCACTCATAAAAGAAAAGTCGTTTGGTTTCCTCTATCAGTATAAAAATGTGATTTTAGAAGCCTATACGAGGCAGCGAAAATATAAAAAGGCACTGGAGTTTAGTGAACAAATTTCCGCAAAGACCAGAAAAAGTACGTTTTAGCGTGCTTTTTTTGTGCCGATTTTCCCAAATCAATTCGCTTTATCTAGTTTAAAGTGGAATATATAATAACTGTAGCAATCGATATATGATGTCTGGAATCCACTATTTGCTCCGGACATCATAATCTTTACGCTATACTACAAAACATGAAATGAGGGAAAACATGTCACACAAGCAAAAAACACTCTGGACAAAAGATTTTACCAGTATCGCCATAGCAACCATTTTAACAGCCGTAGGTGGCGAAGCCATGAACCTGCCGATCAGCCTTTTGGTATTTGATGAGACCGGATCTACATTCTTATCAGCATTGGTACTGATCTGCGGCGTTTTGCCGGACGTTGTTCTTTCTGTTTTAGTTGCTCCATTGATTGATAAAGGCGGAAAGAAAAAATGGATCGTCGGACTGGATATTGTAACGGCGGTATTGTATGCGGTAATGGGACTCTATATCAGTGGTCATGCATTCAATTACCTGTTGTATCTGATATTTGTCCTTGCAGTGGGAACAATCTCAGTGTTTTACCGTCTTGCATATGATGCATGGTATCCAAATCTGATACCGAATGGGATGGAGCAGAAGGGTTATGCGGTCAGCAATACGATCTATCCGCTTGTCATTATTGCAATGTCCCCGGCGGCAACCTTTTTGTATGAAAAAATATCCATGGCACACATTTTTTATCTGGTTGCCGGTATCACGATGGTATCTGTCATCGTGGAGAGCCGGATTCATGAGGAAAAGGAAGAAGCACAGGACGATTATACCTGGAAGCAGTATTGTCAGGATATCAGGGAAGGATTTCATTATCTGAAAAAAGAAAAGGGCATTCGTAACATCTATACTTATATGAGTATCACAAGCGGTGTGTCAGATGGAAATACCGTACTGATACAGGCGTTTTACCAGACAGTGCCGTGGCTTACGGTCACAATGCTTGGATTTTTAAAAAGTGCGGAAATGATCGGGCGGGGACTTGGCGGCATTTTTCAGTATAAAAAAGAAATACCGGTAAAAAAACGTTATGCGTTTACCAAATTTGTCTATACGGTCTATGGACTGATGGATATTTTACTTTTATATCTGCCATATCCGCTGATGCTGTGTAACCGTTTCCTTTGTGGGGCACTTGGCATCTCAAGTGCGACCATCCGTGAGACAGCAGTGCAGAGCTATCTGCCCGAAAATATGCGGGCGCGTATCAACGCATTTTTTAATATGGTATTTGCGATCGGAAGTGTGGCATTCCAGATGGCAGCGGGAGCACTGGGACAGATCATGTCTTACCGGTTTGCAATTCTGCTGCTCGCGACGATAGAACTTACCGCCATGTTTCTGCTGATCTGCCTTCCGGCAAAAGAAAACCGCCCCGTATACGAGGCGGTCCGAAACGCAGAGTAGTGTTGATAAATCTGTTGGCAGTTTTAAGCCAGCGGTTTGATCTCCGGCGCCGCCGGACAGCGTGCCGTCGACTCTCTCTCGATGAGTCTGGCGCGGATCTGCGTCCGGCAGAACGGGATGTGGTGCACCAGAGAATTTAAAACGACGTAAGCGCATTTTCCAAGCTCATTGCGCTCCTGACGAACCGTGGTAAGCGGCGGCTCTAAGGAGGCAGAGAGCGGCAGGTCATCAAAACCGACAACGCTGATATCCTCCGGAACACGGAAACCGCGCAGCTTACACTCAGCGATCACACCGGAAGCAATCAGATCGTTGCCGCAGATGATCGCAGTCGCACCTGCGCCGAGAAACGTCGGGACGTGATACTTTGCGCTGTCTGCCACATAATAGCCGTAGGCGGTCAGCTTCTCATCAACAGTCAGTCCGTGAGCTTTCATGCTGTTATAAAATGCTTCCTGGCGCTGCTCGGATACCATGGAGTGCAGGGAACCGTTTAAGAAAGCAATTTTTTTGTGGCCGAGCGTATAAAGATGATCTACGGCTGCGTCGATGCCCTCATAGTTATCGGTGCCGACGTAGCAGACGTTCGGATTTTTTTCGATATAGTTATCAAAGAGAACAGTCGGCATTGTGGTGTGGGAAAGCTGCTGCATCCATTCGTCATGCAGGGCGAATCCGACTAAAAAGGCACCGCAGAAACCGTTCTTTAACATGTATGTATCATATTTTTCTGTAAGCTGAAAAGCAGGTGTGACCGGAATAACGGTGACATCCCAATTATGGCGGAAAGCATTCTGTTTGAAACCGAGTACGATATCGTAGCCAAACTGATCTTCCGTTTCATATTCCATATTTTCGATAAAAACCGCCAGTTTGCGGTTTTCTTTTTTCTTTGATTTTTTTGTTGCGTATCCCATTTCAACTGCAGTGTCAAGCACCATCTGACGTAATTCTTCGCTGATGTCACTCGCGCCATTTAAACCTTTTGATACGGTACTGACGGAAACACCGAGTCTTGTTGCAATATCTTTGATTGTTGCCATGGGTAAGATCCTCTCCTTAGTAAAAACAGTTGATTTTTTTATATTATATAAAGAAAACAAAAAGTTGACAAGCAGACATACTAAAATTTTCGAAACTTTTGAGCGCTTTCGTTGTAAAAATAAACAAAAACGATATAGCAAAAACGGCAAATATGGCAAAAACGCTGTTAAAAGTTGCAAATTCGTTGACAAAAAACGTTTCCAGTAATAAAATTATCACAGATACGAAAAAAAGCGAAAAAAATGAGAGGAAGGACCGGGGAAGATCATTGGATGCAAAAAGAATGGCAAGGGGAGCAGGAATCCTCTTAGCGATCACAAGTTTACCATCTTCATACGGAATTGGTACATTAGGAGATGCGGCATTCCAGTTTATAGATCTGCTGGTGGATTTAAAACAGCGTTACTGGCAGGTGCTGCCGATCGGTCCAACCAGTTTTGGAGACAGTCCATATCAGTCATATTCCGCATTTGCCGGGAATCCATATCTGATCGATCTGGATGATCTTGTGCAGGAGAAGCTGCTTAGTGTGGAAGAGATCCGAAGTTTCCATTGGGGAAATGATGAAGCGGATATTGATTATGCGATGATTTATGAGAACCGCTTTAAAGTTTTGAAAATGGCGTTCGCACGATTCGATATCGAAAATGAAGCTTTTGTAAGGTTCTGTGAAGAAAATGCCGGATGGCTTTCTGATTATGCACTTTATACTGCATTAAAGAAACATTTTGGTGATGAGGAATGGCAGAAGTGGGACGAACCGCTTCGAAGCCGGGATCCTGAGGCATTAAAAGAGTATGAAACAACGTTACATGCAGACATATTGTTCTATGAATTCTGCCAGTTTGAATTTTTTAAACAATGGAAAAAATTAAAAGAATATGCAAATAACAGAGGTATCCAGCTGATTGGTGATCTTCCGTTTTATGTGGCATTAGACAGTGTGGATGTATGGGCAAACCGGGAACTTTTCTTATTGGAAGAGGATGGGATGCCAAAAGGAGTTGCAGGTTCTCCGCCGGATGCATTTTCAGAGAATGGACAAAAGTGGGGAAGTCCAGTATACAACTGGAGCCGGATGGAAGAAGATGGATTTGCCTGGTGGCAGGCGCGCATGTTAGAACATGCAAAGCTGTTTGATGTAATACGGCTTGATCATTTTGCAGCGATCGTAAAGTATTATGTCGTACCGAACAAGGCAGAAGATGGAAGAAGTGGAAAGTGGAGTAGGGGACCTGGAAAGAAACTTACGGATGCAATCGAAAAAGTGATCGGAGATACACACATCATCGTTGAGGATATCGCAGGAAAGAGTCCGATACCGGGTGTGAAGAAGCTGATGGCAAGAACCGGATGGCCGGGCATCAAGATTTTGATGTTCGCATTTGGGGATGATACGGCAAACGAACATCTTCCACATAATTACACCGACTGCAATCTTGTCGTTTATGCGGGAACGCATGACAATGAAACAATTGTTGGTTACTTCAGGGACAAAACAGATTATGAGCTTGCTTATCTGTACGAGTATCTGAATATCAAATATAAAGAAGAAATACCGGATGCGCTGATCCGGGCTGCCTATGCAAGCATTGCAGATGTGGTGATCATACAGATGCAGGATCTGATGAAGCTTGGAAATGAAGCGCGGATGAATGCACCATCCACCGTCGGGAGAAACTGGAGATGGAGGATTGGAACCGATGAACTGAGTGAGGAGCGGAGGGCATGGATCCGGACGCTTGCGTCGGTTTATCACAGATAATTATGTTATAAAGTGCAGATTGCATTTTATATAAAAACAAAGTTCATGAAAACTTTTTGGGAAAAAGAAAAGGAGAGGAAAAAAATGAAAAAGAAAGCAGTGTCATTATTAATGGTAGCAGCTATGATGACAACCATGGCAGCAGGATGCGGAAACAAAGCCGCAAACAATGCTGGAAGCGATGCAGCAGCAGACAACAGCACAACAAGTGATGCAGCAGCAGACAACAGCACAACAAGTGATGCAGCAGCAGAGGAGACAGCAGGTACTGAGGCAGCAGCCGCAGATTCTGAAGATGAGCCATGGTCCGGTACAATTACAGTATGGAGTCCACAGGAAGATCAGGACACAGGCTGGCTTGCAAAAGAGTGTGATGCATTTAATGCAGCTCATCCAAACTGGGATATCACTTTCAATTATGGTGTATGTGCAGAGGGTGATGCAAAAGCAACGGTTACACAGGATGTTGAAAACTCCGCAGATGTATATATGTTAGCAAACGATAACATCCCGGATCTGGTATCTGCAAATGCATTAGCAGAGCTTGGAGGAAGCTATCTTGACTATGTAACTACAACAAACTCTGATTCTATTACAGCATCTGTTACTTACAATGATGCAGTAGTGGCATTCCCGTTTACATCAAATACATGGTTCATGTACTATGATAAGAGTGTATTTTCAGATGATGATATTAAGAGCTTTGATACCATGTTAGAAAAAGGAAAAGTTTCTTTCCCATTATCTAACTCCTGGTATATTCAGGCTTTCTATGTAGCAAACGGATGTACATTATTTGGTGATGGTACTGATGTAGCAGCAGGTGTCGATTTTAGTGGTGACAAGGCAGCAGCAGTTACTGAGTATCTTGTAGACCTTTGCAAGAATCCAAACTTCATTAATGATGCAGACGGAGCAGGTATTGCCGGTTTACGTGATGGCAGCGTTAATGCCATTTTCTCAGGTACATGGGATGCAGAATCTGTAAAAGAAGCTCTTGGCGATAACATGGGTGTTGCAGCTCTTCCTACTGTAAATATCGGAGGAACAGAGGGTCAGATGAAATCCTTCATAGGATCTAAAGCAATCGGCGTTAATCCAAATACAGAGAATATGCAGGTTTCCATGGCTTTAGCGGCTTACCTTGCAGGTGAAGATGCCCAGAAAGATCATTATGATATGAGAAATATCCTTCCTACAAATACAAACATTGCAATCTCAGATGATGAAATTGCTACGGCAGTTACAAAAGTTATGACAGATACATCTATCATGCAGCCATTAGTAAGCGAAATGAGCAACTACTGGTCACCGGCTGAGAACATGGGTAAAGCACTGGTCGCTGGTGAGATCACAGCTGATAACGCAGCAGAGAAAACAGAAGATATGAATACAACAATGAACACAGACATTGCACAGTAAAAAGATTTCTTCTGATAGAAATCCCAGGGTGCCCGGACGGGCATCCTGGATGTTTCTACATTGAGATTTAAAGGAGGCCCATAACGTGAAAAAGGCTGGAATGAAAAAAGGAAAAAATAAAGAATTTTCAACACCGTACACGGTTACAAATGCGGTGGCAAAAGGAAATATAATCACAAAACTTTCCCTGTTAATTATGGGCTTAGGAAATATTGCACATAAACAAATTGGAAAGGGAATCATGTTTCTGGCAGTAGAAGCTGCATATATCTGGTACATGATTCAGTCAGGAATTTATAATTTATCTATGCTGCCATCTCTTGGATGGAGAGAGCAGGAAAAAGTATGGAACGAAAAAAAGAGTATTTATGAATATACAGCAGGTGACCAGTCATCACTGATTCTGTTGTATGGAGTGGCAACAGTTTATATTACAGCAATGTTTATCATTGTCTGGAGAGAGTCCGTAAAGAGCTCTTATAAATCGGAAGTGCTGGCAAAATCAGGAAAGCACTTAAACAACTTTAAAGAAGACTGCAAGAGTTTGTTAGATCAAAATTTATATAAATTACTGTTGGCAGCGCCGGTTATGGGAATTTTAATTTTTACGATCTTACCACTGATCTATAACATTACCATGGCGTTCACGAACTACAGTAAGGTCAACGATCATCTGGTATTATTTGACTGGGTGGGACTGGCAAATTTCAAGAAGATTTTAAACTTCGGTGACAGCATCGGCAAGCAGTTCTATTCCGTATTAGGATGGACACTGATCTGGGCCATTGTAGCAACCGCATTAAACTATATCCTCGGTATGATCTTAGCAATTATCATCAACCGTAAGGAGACAAAAGGAAAGGCATTCTGGAGATTCTGTTTTGTACTTTCCATCGCAGTACCGCAGTTCGTATCACTGCTGATCATGCGTACCATGTTACAACCGACCGGTATCGTCAATACGCTGTTATTAAAATATGGTCTGATCGATACCGCATTACCGTTCTTTTCAAATGCAACATGGGCAAGAGTAACGGTTATTGTTATTAACCTCTGGGTAGGTATTCCGTATACGTTACTTCAGGTAACTGGTATTTTACAGAATATTCCGGGTGAACTTTATGAGGCAGCGAAGATCGACGGAGCGAATGCTGTACAGACTTTCTTTAAGATCACATTGCCTTACATGTTATTCGTTATGACACCGTACCTGATCACACAGTTTACGGGAAATATCAATAACTTCAATGTCATCTTCCTTCTGTCAGGTGGAAATCCTACTCCGGTGGATGCCACGGCAGGAAAGACAGACCTTCTTGTTACCTGGCTGTATAAGCTGACGGTTGATAAGAACTATTATAACTTAGGTGCTGTTATTGGTATTATGACATTTATTGTACTTGCGATCGTAGCATTGGTAACATATCGCAATACCGCATCCTATAAAGATGAGGAGGGATTCATGTAATGAACTGGACACATACGAGTACAGCAGCAGTGGCTGCGAAAAAAAGTGGTGCACCCAATACGGCAAAAATCCGTAAAACAGTGATAAATGTGATTGTTCACATTTTCCTGGCAATACTGGCATTTATCTGGGTTCTCCCGATTTTCTGGGTAATCCTTACAAGTTTCCGTGGAGAGAAAGGTTCTTATGTAAGTACATTTTTCCCGAAAACCTATACATTTAATAATTACATCAAATTATTTACAGACACCAGTATTTTAAACTTTCCGAAGATGTTTATGAATACCTTTGTGATCGCAATTTTTACCTGCATCATTTCTACCATCTTTGTACTTTCAGTGGCATACAGTATGTCAAGAATGCGATTTAAGATGAGAAAACCGTTTATGAATATTGCGATGATCATTGGTCTGTTTCCATCTTTCATGTCCATGATCGCTGTGTACTATATTTTAAGAGCACTTAATTTAGCAGATGGTGCAATGATCCGTGTAGCACTTATCATCGTGTTCTCCGCCGGTTCCGGTGCAGGATTTTATGTTGCGAAGGGATTTTTTGATACAATCTCAAAATCGCTGGATGAGGCAGCGATTATCGATGGAGCGACAAGATGGAATGTATTTACAAAGATTACTGTACCGCTCAGTAAGCCGATCATCGTATATACGATTTTAACATCCTTTATGGGACCATGGGTTGACTTTATTTTTGGTAAAGTTATCTGCCGTGCAGATGCACAGTATTATACGGTGTCTATTGGTCTTTGGAAGATGCTTGAGAAAGAGTATATCGACAGCTGGTATACCTGTTTCGCTGCAGGTGCAGTTGTGGTATCAATTCCGATTGCAATTCTGTTCTTAATGACACAGAAGTTCTATGTGGAAGGTATGACCGGAGCTGTCAAGGGCTGATCCACAGGATACAAATGGAATATGAGGGCACATTTTGGTGTGTCATTGGGCAGATGGGGAGTCTGCCGGGAGAGCAGGGACGGTTTGTTTCTGCTCTCTTTTTAAATTCATAGGAAATTGCGTCCTATGAATTTAAAAGCCCTCCGGGCAGGATGCGCATCTTGCGGAGCAGAAGTTAGCTGTAAACAGCACCGCTCGAGCGCGAAAGAGTCGCACGCGACTCTTTATTCTAATAGAGTAGTTGAAGGATGCTGAGGTCAAATAGTGCAATCAGGAAGCTTGGGTGCACTATTGTGACTTTAACATAATTGAAAAAGCGCAGGCATATATGCGTAGAAATGAGGACTGAGATGAAAAAGAGAATCATTGCGGCTGTTTTAGCCGGTATGTTGATAGTTTCCGCAGGGGGATGTGGAAATGGGACAGCTTCATCAGGGAATGCTGTGGATAATTCGAATGGAATGGCGACGGAAAGTTCTGCGGATCAAGCCATAGCTTCTGCCGGGCAGGATGAAAATGCAGATGCTGACACGAAGGAGGGGGGAGTGACCGCCCTTTCTCTGATGCAGGAAGTCAATACCGGGGATGAACAGATCATTGATGATAATTACCGTACCTGGTATGAGGTGTTTGTGTACAGCTTTTTTGACAGCGACAGGGACGGCATCGGGGATCTGAATGGTCTGACAGAAAAGTTAGATTATATCAATGACGGTGATCCGGCGACAGATACGGATCTTGGATGTAACGGAATCTGGCTGATGCCGGTCATGCCATCGACAACCTACCATAAATATGATGTGACGGATTACTGTGATATTGACCCGGAATACGGTACGATGGACGATTTTAAAAATCTGATCGCGGCATGCCATGAGAGGGGAATCAATGTCATTATCGATCTTGTCATGAACCATACTTCCTCCCAGCATGAATGGTTTAAAACGGCAGCAGATTACCTGAAAAACCTGCCGGAGGGAGCAGAGCCGGATGCGTCGGAGTGTCCTTATGTGGATTACTATAATTTTTCTAAGGAAATGCAGGGCGGTTACAGTAAGCTCGATGGTACAGACTGGTATTATGAGGCGCAGTTCTGGAGCGAGATGCCGGATTTAAACCTTGGCAGTCAGGCAGTCCGTGATGACTTTGACAAGATCGTAGACTTCTGGCTTGATCTGGGGGTGGACGGATTCCGCCTGGATGCGGCAAAAGAGTATTACAGCGGAAGTGTGGATAAAAATGTGGAAGTGTTATCATGGTTTCATTCCATGGTAAAAGAGAAAAAAGAGGATGCCTATATCGTGGCGGAGGTCTGGACGGATCAGAATACCTACGCAAAATACTATGAGAGTGGTATTGACAGCTGTTTTGATTTTTCTTTTGCGGACAGCACCGGAACGATCACTTCCGTGCTTAAAAATGGTTCGGCATCTTCCTATGGAAAGGCGTTGGTAAATCTACAGGATAATCTTTCCCAGTACAGTGACAGCTATATCGATGCACCATTTTACACAAATCATGATATGGCACGAGGCGCAGGTTATTATTCTGGGGATGACAGTGAAAAACAGACAAAGATCGCGCAGGCAATGAATCTGTTGATGTCTGGAAGTGCTTTTCTGTATTATGGAGAGGAACTGGGCATGAAGGGTTCCGGTAAGGATGAAAATAAGCGTGCACCGATGTATTGGAGCGAAGATAGCGCAGACGATGGAATGTGCAAGGGACCTGCTGATATGGATGCCATAAAAATGAAATACGGTGCGCTCGAAACACAGGAGAAAGATGGAAACTCTATTTACCAGTTTGTAAAACAGACGATAAAACTCCGCAATGAGTACCCGGAAATAGCCCGTGGAACCGTGACTTTTGAGGAGAGCGTTTCGGATGATAAAGTCTGCGTGATAAAGAAAACGTATAGCGATTCCGAACTGCTTTTGGTTTATAACCTTGCGCCGGAGAGTGTGGAAGTGGATTTATCCGGTGTCACAGCCGGGGAAAAGAGTGGAAGTGATCTTGAAGTTGGCGGTGTACTGCTGACGGGCACAGAAGAGGCAGTGCTCCAGGATGGAACACTGACAATGCCGGGATATTCGGTGGTGATAGTGAAATAATATGTCAGGCTGTGCCGGGCAGATTTAAGAGATTACGGACAGAGCAGGCAGTAATGTGCCTGCCAATCCAATTAGTAGTTCAGCAGGAAATCCGCAAATTTCGTATAGTAATCTTTCTGCTCGGAGCGGCTGAAAACACCAAAGTAGCAGCTGTCATAAATGCCATATTTCTGGATCCACTGATTATCGGTCAGTTCGATCGCACATGGATAGGACTCTGACTCGCCATCATCGGTGGAGTAGATCAGATGATCTTTATATTTTTCTAACACATCATCCGAAACATAGGTGCGCAGATCCATCAGCGCACCTTCTTCGGCATAATCGGTGTAAACACTTCCTGTACCGAAAAACAGATCCTCGCCGCCGGCACCGATCATCGTGGAAAGTACCATGTAGTCGTTGTAGTCCGTTGTTGCATTTGGATCATCGGAAAACTGCAGATTTGCAGAAACGTCGATTGGCTGCTGTTTTTTATCATAACCGGCAGCATCAGAAAATTCGTCAAACGCAGCCTCGGCATTTTCACTGGTTGTCTGGACATTGATCATGATGACGCTGAGTACCGGCTTGCGGTAAGTGATAAAATGATATCCCAGACCAATCACGATCGCAGCAATGACACCTCCAAATAAAATATGCAGTTTGTAATAGTCCCAGATATACTGAACTTTTGCCTTGTTCGAAAGTGCCTTAAAATCTGTCTTTTTTTCCATGGTATTTCTCCAATTCTAAATATTTGTCATATTTCCACTAGCATAACATATATAAAAAAATGAAAAAAGTGCCAATTTGTGAAGTTTTTCTAAAAAATGTTACTGTTTACACTATATGCGGGAGCAGTAACTAAAAATTTTCTGTACTCTGGTCCGTCAGTGTTTCTAAACAGGTCAGCACTTTTGACATATTTTCCATGATCGTATCGGTATTAAATAATTGCGGCTGCAAGACGGAGTTACGGATCGTGGAAAAAATGCCGCCGGAAAGAAACGAGGCGAGAAGTTCCGGGGATACGGAAAAGGTGCAGCCGCGTTGTTGGTGTTCTTTCAGATTACTTAAGATATTAGAGTGTATTTCTTCATTAAAAATATCAAGCGGTGAGGCGGACATGTCGCTTTTTAAAATATTCTGGATCAGTGATTCGTGCTCCTTAAAATAGAGTATGGACCTTTGGCTAAGGTAGAGCGTGTAAGCATAAATTCCGTTGGGGGGAGTTTCCTCTTTTGCCTGTGAGATGAACTGGTCCTGCTTTTGGCGGATAAAAAAAGAAAAAGAAATCATACTTGTCTGCAAAATGTTTATGGAACGTGGCGCGCCGGATCATTGCCTCATCACAAAGCTCATTCACAGTCAGATCGTCAAATCTTTTTTTCTCCAAAATAGTTACAAAGGCATCACACAGTGCCTTGTAGGTTTTTCGGATTCTTAAATCTGTTTTTTCTTCCATAATTATTCCGTCCTTTCGAAAAATAAAAGACAATTATTCTGTTTTTGTCAAATAACTATCATATACATTGCAATTGTACGTTGAAAAAAACGATTTGTTATTATGATACAGAAAACGAATAGTTGTCAATTATAAAACAACCGTCAGAAATAAAACAAATGAAAATCTACTGAAAAAGCAGGGATCAGAAAAAAGGATACAGGGAGAGCAGTAGAAAACGTTTGAAAGGTTTTTTGAAAAAGGAGAAAGCATGTGGAAAAGTTTTATGAATTGGTGATCCGTCATCGTAAAATCATTTTTGCAGTATTCATTGGAATAGCAGTCATTTGTGCGATGGCGCAGAAGTTCGTATCAGTCAACTATGATATGAACTCTTATCTGCCGGAGGATTCCCCGTCGACGGTGGCACTCGATGTCATGGAAGACGAATTTGACGGAGGCATCCCAAATGCAAGGGTCCTGATCTACAATGTCACGGTGCCGGAGGCGCTTTCTTATAAGGAAAAGTTAGGAGAAATCGACGGTGTGACAGATGTGACCTGGTTAGATGATGCGGTAACGGAAAAGCAGGTGCAAATATTAAAAAAAACGAGCTCCATTAGGAACTCGTTTTTTTAATCATCGCAACAAAAAAGCGGGTGCAATCCCCCGCCTCATAACAGATACTAAAAAAACTGAGTTCCATCGGAACTCAGTTTTAATACCTGTAACAGAGAGCGGGTGATGGGAATCGAACCCACGTATCCAGCTTGGAAGGCTGGTGTTCTACCATTGAACTACACCCGCATAAGATGTATGAAATTGAATACTATCGAGCAGAAACTGTTATTTCTGCTCGAATGCCCAGTTCCGGAATCGAACCAGAGACACGAGGATTTTCAGTCCTCTGCTCTACCAACTGAGCTAACTGGGCGTCTCACAACAAAACTTATTTTAAAGGAAAATGGCTTTGCTGTCAAGCAGAAAATGCAAATTTTTTTAATAATATGAATTTTCGCAATAATTAGGAAAACATAGACGGGTCATTTTAGAGCAAGCATATGCCACATTGCCAGCGCAGCGCACAAAAATAAAAGTAACGTAAACCCAATTCGTTTAGTTTGAAACAGAATGGGCGAAAACTGCACATTACAAAGGGATTTCGTCCGGTTTTTACGGGAATATACTTCAATATGGGGTAGAATGGGTGAAATAGAGGTGAAATCAATCAGAATAACCCACAGAATCGGAAAAACCAGGGCGAAATGAGTAGAAAAAGGAAGATTTCGCCCAAAATCAATAGAAAGTCATTAAATAGTTAGAAAAAATGGGTGAAACCAGATTTAAATACCGAGGTTTCACCCATTGTGTGCATCAGTTAAATTGTAAAGTGATATGTTTTTTGACCTTGCTGTCGAGAGATTATGTTATACGGTAACGCATGTCAGTACATTTGTATATCATGCGTATAGCAGGATAGCAGGACGGAAGTTACATATACGGCAGCACATCCTGCATATAAGCACGCAGTGTCTCGCCGACGCTCCATGCCTGCGCATAGCATCCTCTTGGATTGTGAGGTGCATCCCCGTCGAAAATTTCGGAGATCGAGCCGATACAGCCATTGTCGGTCAGATGATGACGCACCGGCCCGAGCAGGGAAAGCAGCTCTTTGGTGCATTCCAGCGAATGGTCGTGGACTTTTGCGTAAGCGGACAGAAAACCGCCGAGCAGAAATCCCCATGCCGTACCCTGGTGGTAAGCTGCATCACGCTTTGGCAGGGAACCACAGTAAATGCCGTGATAGTCCGCATGGTCACTGGTGAGAGAGCGAAGTCCGCAGCCTATATAAAGATATTTTTTGACAAATGCGACGATTTTTGCTTCCTGCTCCTTCGATAACATGGTAAAAGGCAGTGACACCGCATAGATCTGGTTTGGGCGAAGGTGGTCATCCGGCTCATCCCCGTCTACGACATCGTAAAGACAGCCCTTTTCTTCCCACCAGAACTTCCTGCAGAACGATGCTTTTACAAGTTCCGCAAGCGCAGCATAATTGTGGGAGGTCATAACATGACTGCCCAGACCCGTGGCAGCACCAGCAACAGAAACCTCACTGCCGGAACTTGTGGCATAACCGCCAGTAACCAAAACATCATCCCCACCCTCATACCGCCGGGCAAGTTCCTCCATGACCTTCAGCGCATTATACCAGAGCGCATTGATCTCCACCGGTTTTCCGTGGCGCGGGGTGGCAACCCAGTCACCGACACGCACGTCCATCCAGGTGATCTGGTCAAGACCGCTTCCGGCATGGATGAGACCGTCCTCCTCCATATAAATACTGAAATCTGTGCCGTTTTTGTAAGCGGAAATGATTTCCTTCAAATGAGGATAAATATTTTCCTGTACGAAAGCATTTGCAGCGGTATCCGGATAATACTGCAGATACTGCCATACCGCATAAAAATACCACAGGGAAGCGTCCGCTGTATTATAAAGCGGAGCGGCATTGTCATCCGGGAACATGTTTGGCACGATCCCGTGACGGATGTATTTGGAAAAAGTTAAAAGGATTTCCTCTGCATCTTTTCTGCGCCCGGTGCAGAGCGTCAGTCCGGTAAATGCGATCATCGTGTCACGGCCCCAATCCGTAAACCATGGAAGCCCGGCAAGCACGGTTTTATAGCCGGTGGAAGCACGGTCACAGAGAAACTGATCCGCGGCGAGAACCAGGCGATCTGCAAAATCATCGTGGATACCTGCCGTTTCGTAGAGTGATTTTGTATACTTTTCCCGTTCTTTTAAAATGTCAAAAGCGGTATCTGCCGTGATATCTGTAAATGTTTCATCGGCAGCGATCACGGAACAGAGCACGGAAATCTGTTTGTGGCTTTTCGCCGGAAGAAAAACAGTGACTTCATGTGGACAATAATGACAGTCGAGTCCGTCCGTCTCAAGATCGACCTCGGTCTGAAGCTGCATGTCAATATCGAACATAGGCGTATGGTCAGAAAAAATACCTTCACTGGTCTGGAACAAAATGGCAGTATCAGGATGGCTTTCCGGGATTAGGCAGAGTGAATTGTCGATCAGGGAAGTACGAAAATGAAAATCTTCCGGGCGGCTGGATGCGCTGTGTTCACGGAAATTAAAAAGCGGAACCAGCGTGAGAGAAGCATCCGGACCATTATTTTCGATTTCATAGGCAATGGCACACACATTGGCACCATGTTTTAAGCAGATATGTTTTTTCAGCGTGATATCGCCCGCCTGGTATGTGTAGTGAACACTTCCGTCATAAGAAAAAGAGACGAGATATTCCTGCCCCTGTGTGTAACAGGTTTCGCCATTTTTCTTATGCTGTGAAGTCTCAAGGTTATACACTGCAGATACAGCTGGAACAGATCCTTTTTTTAACGTGTCCGTAATGGAATGAAATTTTTCGTCAGAACTGCCGGTGTTTTCTGCTGCAAATACGGACAGGGATTCGTTGATCTTTGAAAAAACAAGATAACGCTCGATCGGCGGGTGCAGACTTGCGATCAGATAACCCTGATGCGTCCGGTTGTGAGCACCGATGAGGGAACTTCCGGCATAACCGCCGATGCCGTTGGTCAGCGCCCATTCACGGCGGATTCCTTCCTGAAATGTGGAAAATGCATCTTTTTCATAGTGATAATTGATCATTTTTTTATTCTCCATGATAAAAAGTTATTGTGTGTAAAAAATGTGTTGCAAAACTGCGAAAAATTACGAAAAAACCATTTGCTTTTATTTTACACGATAACAGGTGCGATGTACAGAAAAATAAAAAATGTATAAAATTTCCTGCATTTATACAGGGAATAGGGGGACAGCCCTTGCCTGAAAAGTTGTTACATGATAGAATGGGAAGTATGACCTGTATGTCAAAAAACAGGTAAATATAAGAAAACAGGAGAAGATTATATGCATGAGAAATTAGTGATCGTTCCGAAAAAGAAAACAGGTTCCAAAAAAATGTTAACTACAGCATGGTTTATCCTTGCCTGCCTGATGTTTTTGCTGGCTACATTTGTGAATCCGGTTATTTTTCTGATCCCGGGAATTGCATTTGCACTGGTATGGTATTTTCAGGCATTTCGTTCGGATATAGAGTACGAATATACCTATTATGATGGAGAGTTCCGCTTTGCACGGATCAAGGCAAAAAGCAAACGTAAAGCCATCGGCAGCGTGCAGATGGATGATGTACTTGGATTTGCTCCAAGAGGTGACAGAAGCGTATACAAATACGAAAATGACAAGAATCTGGCATATAAAAATCTGACTTCCGGCGACCCGGAGGCAAAGGTGTATGAGCTGATCGCAAAGGGCGAAAAAGGACTTGTGCGTTATGAGTTTGAGCCGGATGATGAGATGCTCGATGAAGTTATGGTAAAATATCCGCGTTCCGTGGTAAGATAAGCGGCGAAACGCAGACGGAGGAAGAAATGTTAGAGTTAAGAAATATTACTTATGAGGTAGAGGACAATCAGGACAACAAAGAGATCTTAAAAGATGTCAGCCTTACGATCGATGAGCATTTTGTGGCGATCACCGGACCGAACGGTGGAGGAAAGTCCACACTTGCAAAGATCATTGCCGGAATCATCAAGCCGACATCCGGTCAGATCATTTTAGATGGAGAGGATATTACAGAACTTGATATTACCGAGCGTGCAAAACATGGCATCAGCTATGCATTTCAGCAGCCGGTACATTTTAAAGGACTGACAGTCAAAGATCTGATCACAATCGCAGCAGGAAGAACGATGACGGTGAATGAGATCTGTGAGATCTTATCGGAGGTTGGTCTGTGTGCGAGAGAGTATATTGACCGTGAGATCAATGGCAGTCTTTCAGGCGGTGAGTTAAAGCGTATTGAGATCGCGATGATCACGGCACGCGGAACAAAGCTTTCCATTTTTGATGAGCCTGAGGCGGGAATCGATCTCTGGAGTTTTAACAGTCTGATCAGGGTATTTGAAAAAATGCGTGATGAGATTCAGGGAACGATTCTTATCATTTCACATCAGGAGCGTATTTTAGACATTGCAGATAAGATCGTGGTGATCGCAAACGGACAGGTTAAGACAATCGGAACCAAGGAAGAAGTACTTCCGGAACTGCTTCATACAGCAGGGGCCTGTGAGACACTGACCAGCAAGCTGTAATGTATGAGTATGAGGAAGTGAGGATAAAAATGGATTTAATACAGAAAAATTTATTAGAGCAGGTGGCAGGACTGCACGAGATCCCGGAGGGTGCCTATAACATTCGTGCCAACGGAACCAAACTCGGAAGAAATACAACTGCAAATATTGATATTGTAACAAAGACTGATAAGGATGGAATCGACATTATCATCAAACCGGGAACGGTCAACGAGAGTGTACACATTCCGGTTCTTTTGAGTGAGAGTGGAATGCAGGAATGCGTTTACAATGATTTTTATATCGGTGAGGGTGCAGATGTCACGATCGTGGCAGGATGCGGAATCCATAACTGTGGTGTAGATACCTCCAAACATGACGGTGTGCATACGTTTTATCTGGAAAAAAATGCAAAGGTCCGCTACATTGAGCGCCATTACGGCGAGGGTGACGGCAACGGAGAGAATATCATGAATCCGCAGACCATCGTCCACTTAAAAGAGGGCGCACATATGGAGATGGAGACGACACAGATCAAAGGAATCGATTCCACGGTTCGTGTGACGAGAGGAGATCTGGCAGAAAACGCATCCTTAGAGATCCATGAGAAGATCATGACACACGGAAAACAGTACGCAAAGACAGATTTTCATGTGGATATTAACGGGGATAATTCCAGTGTGAATCTGGTGTCACGTTCTGTTGCAAAAGGGGAATCAAAACAGGAATTTTTCTCCGTTATGAATGGTAATGCAGCCTGTGCAGGACACAGTGAATGTGATGCCATCATTATGGATAACGCCTGTGTGACTGCAAGTCCGCAGCTGACTGCCAACAATATTGACGCAAATCTGATCCATGAAGCTGCTATCGGAAAAATAGCCGGAGAGCAGCTGATCAAGCTGATGACACTTGGACTTACAGAAAAAGAAGCGGAAGAACAGATTATCAATGGATTTTTGAAATAGTCATTTAAAGTTTGTGGCCGGGAATGTCTTTGTATTCGATCATCCCGTCATCAATCCATTCTTTAATGCGGCTGAGCGGCAGATGAAAATGTGTTGCAACATCATAAGCGGTGGCGTTGTTTGTCTGAATATATTCTTTTACCTGATGAAAAAGTTCCTGTTCTAAACAGCGGGGACACAATGTTCCCTCGTAGGATGATGGGAGAAGACAGTGACATTCTTCGCAGTATCTCCGGTTTTCAAATATAGGTGTTTCGGTCATATAAAGTCCTCCTGTCTGTTACATTAGGATTTTATTATAACATAAATTATCATGTGGAAAGAATTGTATTTATAAATAAAATATAAAAACAAAAATAAGGATTTTTATAAATCTTTTCGAAAATCGTCACACTTAAGACATATTTTTTCCGTATACTGTAACCATCGAAAGAAGTTAACAACGCTTACCCAGGCGGGTTGTTAAACAAGGTTGTATAGAATAAAGGCTGTACATCCCGACAATTCTTTCGACGCAATTTCCTTTATATAGATTAACATTTTCATAACTAAACTCCTCGGAGAAACCCCGGAACAGTGATGTTACCGGGGTTTCTTCATTTATGGGATTCGATTATCAAAAGGTGGATTTCATTTTTGGATAATCGAATCATATGATGTTGGGGTCAGATAGTGCATTTAAACATCTTGATTGACAAATTGCACAAAGCCGTGTCTGTTTTGTTCCGTTGTACGAAAATAAGAAAATCTAAGCCTGCCTGAGTCAGGTTTTCTCAGAGTGACGTGAACGGTAACAACGAGTCCTCCATAACTCGATGCTGCCTTGTTCTGCCATCCGTGGCAGAACATCACTGTGTATTACCAGGCAGTCTAAGATTTACTAATTTTCTCCCAAAGTCACAAAAGCAGTCTCGGCTTTGTGCAATTTGCCAGTCGTTATGTTGTGAATGCACTATTTGCCCCCAACATCATCATATTAAAATTCAGAAAATTATCAGAAAGGCCGGATATGAGAGAAAAAACATACAGTTTCACGATAGAAGAAATCCCGATCATTGTGACGAAAAAACGCATGAAAAATATGTATCTGCGTATCAGTAAAGAGGATGGAAGTGTGCGCATTTCGGCGCCGCATCAGATGAGCGACGAGCGGATTTACCGTTTTGCAAAGGAGCGGATCGACTGGATCCGGGTTTACAGGGAAAAATATCTGCGTGCGAAAGAGGGACGCAGGGAAGTAAGACAATTAAGCGAAGCGGAATTAAAACAGCAGAAACTGCTTTTGAAAAAAGACGTGGAAAAATTGATTGCAAAATGGGAACCCGTCATGGGCGTAAAGGCATCCGGTGTTACGATACGCAAGATGAAAACACGCTGGGGTTCCTGCAATGTGAGGACACACCACATCAATATCAATCTCGCACTGGCGAAAAAGCCGCCGGAGTGTCTGGAGTATGTGGTTGTGCATGAACTGACACATATTTTAGAACCGAGTCATAATGCCGTGTTCTGGGGCTATATGACACAGTTTTATCCGAATTGGAAGCGTGTCAGAAAATATCTGAATGATGAAGTACCGGAATAAATGTTATACAAACTGATTTTGGGTTTCGTCATATTCGTAATCGATCATTTTTAATTTTTCAGTGATCGCATCGGCATCTGCATGAAATGCGGCAACAAACTCAGAAAAAGACGGATAATTGTCGCGGAGCTGTGTATTGACGAAACTTAAAAGCATAGCAGGATCGTTTGGAAGATTTTGATATTCAGTCATAATAAACCTCGTTTCTTCTATATTATGGTAAACGGTTTGCCCGTGTAGTGGGTTGCCCATGATTACCGCAGATATGCGGTCTTTTCTGTGAACGGTTTCTATGCTAAAATAACATGGGAACGCAAAAAATGCAAGGAGACGATAACAGCATGGAACAAAAGATTGACAAAGAAGTGTTTGATAAATTTTTTACGGAGAGTTACTGCCCGGTTGACTATACAACGGTAAAGGAAGAGTTCGAACAGATCGCATCGGTGGGAAATGATATTTTTACCGGAAGTTATGAGGCAAGAAATTTAAACCGCGAGAATTTCATCCTATACCTGACCAGTGAGGCGTATTGTGATTTTGAGGCTGCCGTGCAGGAGGCGATGGATGATCTGAACCCGGAGATCTTAGATGCAGTTATGGATGTGACGGAAAACACACCGGACGGAGACGAGATCACTGAGAAATACTGGGATACCCAGCGCACACTTTTGAAAGAATTTTTAGAACAGCTTTATGACGAAGTGATCTCAACATGGAGATAATGTTCTGCGGAAGAGTCGGAAGTGAAAGATAAGCAGCAGACAGGATATGGAAAATACGGCAATAAGAATTGGAGGATGTTATGGCGAGCTGTGACAGTTGTGTATACAATGTATACGATGAAGATGATGAGGAATATTACTGCGAAGTGGATATGGACGAGGATGATGCTGCGCGCCTGATGCAGGGACATTATAAAGAGTGTCCGTACTACCAGCTGGATGATGAGTATGCGGTGGTAAGGCATCAGATGTAATATTGAAGACAGATAATAAGCAAAAAGAATGGAGAAATATATGAGTTTTGGCAATATAAAAAAGAAGAAAAGATTACTGGCGTTATTGTTATGTACGATACTGGCGGGGGCGTCTTTTATGACGGGATGTGGCAGCAAAGCGGATGAAAACGGATCTGCCCAGGTGTCTGCTGAAGAGAAAAATGTCACAGAAACACAAGAACAGACAGAGGCAGAGTCGGAGCAGATCATGACAGAAGCGACAGAAACTGCACAGACAAAAAAACAGGAAACAGAGCAGACGGAAGAAACAGAGCCGGCAGAACTGGCACCAACGGAGACCCGGGAAACAGAAGAAATCATTACAACAGAGATGATTAAGGGAGAAGCAGATTCGGAGCAGGAGAGTGCATCATCACAGACTGCGGACACAGAGCAGTCTGCTGAGGCGGGAAATCCCCAGACTGGCACAGAACAGTCTGCTGAGATGGAAAATACGCAGACAGATACAGCCCAGACAAACATTTCCGGTAATCTGGTTGTGATCGACGCCGGACATCAGGCAAAAGGAAATAACGAAAAAGAGCCGATCGGGCCAGGCGCATCTGAGACAAAAGCGAAAGTTGCTTCCGGTACAACAGGTGTGGCGAGCGGGCTTGCGGAATACGAACTGACACTTCAGGTATCTTTAAAGCTGCAGCAGGAACTTACGGCGCGCGGCTATCAGGTGTTGATGATCCGGACGACCAATGATGTCAATATCAGCAATTCCGAGCGTGCGGCAGTTGCCAATAATAATCATGCGGCAGCATTTATCCGCATTCATGCCAATGGAAGTACCAACTCTGCGGCAAACGGAGCGATGACGATCTGTCCGACCGCAGCAAACCCGTACTGCTCCAATATTTATCAGAACTCAAGAAAACTTTCCGACTGCATCATAGGTTCCCTGTGTGCGGCAACCGGTGCAAAAAGTGAGGGTGTCTGGGAGACAGATACGATGAGCGGTATCAACTGGTGTCAGATTCCGGTCACGATCGTTGAGATGGGGTACATGACCAATGCGGATGAGGATCTTAAAATGGCGACTGACGATTATCAGCAGAAGATCGCGGCTGGGATTGCCAATGGGGTGGATGCTTACTTTGGAAAATAAATAACAGAGTGCACGTTGCACGAACATTTTATTATTATTAAAAAAGCTGACTGCCGGGCAAACCGGCAAGTCAGCTTTTTGCGTTTAAAATTTATTTCATGCTGTTCTTTACAGCAGCTTCCACAAAACCTTTGAATAACGGATGTGGACGGTTCGGTCTGGATTTGAATTCCGGATGAGCCTGTGTTGCAAGGAACCACGGGTGATCCGGAATTTCAATCATCTCAACGATTCTTCCATCCGGGGAGGTACCGCAGAGTTTCATGCCGCCCTCGGTAAGTGCTGCACGGAAATCATTGTTGACTTCGTAACGGTGACGGTGTCTCTCATGGATCTCTTCAGAACCGTAAAGCTCGCGGGCTTTAGAGGTTGGATCTAACACACATGGGTAAGAGCCAAGTCTTAAGGTACCGCCGATATCCTCCACACCATTCTGATCCGGCATCAGTGCGATGACAGGATGTGTGGTGTTCGGGTCAAGCTCCACACTGTGTGCATCATGGAATCCGCAGACATGTCTTGCAAATTCAATGATGGCTACCTGCATACCAAGGCAGAGACCAAGGTATGGAACGTTGTTTTCTCTTGCGTATTTTGCTGCGGAGATCATACCCTCGACACCGCGGGAACCAAATCCTCCCGGAACAATGATACCTGCCATATCGCCGAGCAGTTCTTTTGTATTGTCATCATTTAATGTCTCAGAATCGATCCAGTGGAGATCGACGGTAGCACGCTCAGCAATTCCGCCGTGTTTTAATGCCTCCACAACAGAGATGTATGCATCATGCAGTGCAATATATTTTCCGACCAAAGCAATTTTTACTTCTTTGTTCGGGTGGCGGAGAGAATCTACCATGGCTTCCCAGTCTTTTAAATCCGGTTCCGGGCAATCTAAATGCAGGGCCTTACATGCAACCTTGGCAAGATTTTCCTTTTCCATGGCAAGAGGTGCCTCGTAAAGATACTCAACGTCAAGGTTCTGGAGTACGTTGCCGTTTGGTACATTACAGAACAGGGCAATTTTGTCTTTTAAGCTCTGATCAAGTTCGTGCTCGGAGCGGCAGACGATGATATCCGGCTGGATACCCATTCCCTGAAGTTCTTTGACGCTTGCCTGTGTCGGTTTTGTCTTAAGCTCACCGGAAGCCTTGATATAAGGGATCAGTGTGACATGGATCAGAATCGCGTTTTCGTGTCCGACCTCATGCTGGAACTGGCGGATCGCCTCTAAGAACGGCTGGCTCTCGATATCTCCGACAGTACCGCCGACCTCAATGATCGCGATATGTGTCTCATCGGAAGTGAAATTGCGGTAAAAACGGCTCTTGATCTCATTGGTGATATGCGGGATCACCTGGACAGTACCTCCGCCGAAATCGCCGCGGCGCTCTTTCTGGAGCACAGACCAGTAAACCTTACCGGTGGTCACATTGGAATTTTTTGTTAGGCTTTCATCGATAAAACGTTCATAATGTCCTAAGTCCAGGTCTGTTTCTGCACCGTCATCGGTAACGAATACCTCACCATGCTGGATCGGGTTCATGGTTCCGGGATCGATATTGATATACGGATCGAATTTCTGCATGGTCACTTTGTATCCACGTGCTTTTAATAATCTTCCAAGGGAAGCAGCCGTGATACCTTTACCAAGACCGGAAACGACACCGCCGGTGACAAAGACATATTTTACAGGCATAGGTTTTTCCTCCTCATAATTATAGTAAATTTAAAAAATATTTCACGTATTTTATAACCCATATAGTATACAACTAAGTTTACGCAAAATCCAGAAAAACTTAAAAAAGATAAAAGTGAATTTAGAAATAATTTAGAAAACACATCAAAAGTTCATGAACTGTGTATTGCTTTTGCGTGTTGTTTTCAATATAATAAAGAAGATATTGACGAATATCAGATAAAATCCAGATGCAGCAGATACTGCAGATGTTTGGAAAGGATAGATTATGGATAACCAGGGACCAAATAATTACAATAATGGAAATAATAATTATAATAATAACGGCGGCAATGGCGGCGGTGGCAATGGAAATAATGGCGGCAATGGTGGAAAGGACAACCATAACGGACAGCTTATCATGGCATTTGTTCTGGTTTCTCTCATCGTGTTATTTATCATGAGCATGGTGTCGAACCGCTTTTCACAGATGAGCACCCAGGAGATTTCCTATTCGCAATTTCTGGAAAAAGTGGAAGCAGGTGAAGTCAAATCCGTAGAGATCGGATCGTATGAGATCGACATCACACCGGTGACAAAGGACAAGAGTCCGTACCAGCCGACCTATTACTGCGGACGCGTGGCGGATGAGGATCTGATTCCGCTTTTAAAAGAAAAAGGCGTAGAAATTTACGGAGTAATCCCGGACAACACTTCCACCTGGATTTACAGTATTTTAAGTTATCTGATCCCGTTAGTACTGATCTGGGTACTGCTCGGATTTTTGATGAAGCGTATGGGCGGCGGTGCCATGGGTGTTGGCAAGAGCAATGCGAAAGTTTACGTGGAAAAACAGACGGGTGTTACATTTAAGGATGTAGCCGGACAGGACGAGGCAAAAGAATCCTTACAGGAGGTTGTTGATTTCCTGCATAACCCGAAGAAATATTCCGAGATCGGTGCAAAACTGCCGAAGGGTGCACTTTTAGTCGGACCTCCTGGTACCGGTAAGACACTGCTTGCAAAAGCAGTTGCAGGTGAGGCGAAGGTTCCGTTCTTCTCACTGGCAGGTTCTGATTTTGTGGAGATGTTTGTCGGTGTCGGAGCATCCCGTGTGCGTGACCTGTTTAAAGAAGCACAGAAACAGGCACCATGTATCATCTTTATCGATGAGATCGATGCGATCGGTAAGAGCCGTGATACCCGTTACGGCGGCAATGACGAGCGTGAGCAGACGTTAAACCAGTTACTGGCAGAGATGGATGGATTTGATACATCTAAGGGACTTCTTATCTTAGCAGCGACCAACCGTCCGGAGGTGCTTGATAAAGCGTTACTCCGTCCGGGACGTTTTGACCGTCGTATCATTGTCGATAAACCGGACTTAAAGGGACGTTTAGAGACATTAAAGGTTCATTCCAAAGATGTCATGATGGATGAGACCGTAGATCTTGATGCACTTGCACTGGCAACAGCCGGACTCGTAGGATCTGATCTTGCAAATATGATCAATGAGGCTGCCATCAACGCAGTAAAAAATGGCAGAAAGTTTGTAAACCAGTCCGATCTGTTTGATGCATTTGAGCTTGTTGCGGTCGGTGGAAAAGAGAAGAAAGACCGCATCATGAGCGATAAGGAGCGCAAGATCGTATCTTATCACGAAGTCGGTCATGCGATGGTAACTGCACTGCAGAAAAATACCGAGCCGGTACAGAAGATCACGATCGTGCCACGTACCATGGGTGCACTTGGATATACCTTACAGACTCCGGAAGAAGAAAAATATTTACAGACCAAAGATGAACTGCTTGCAAAGATCACGACTTATATGGCAGGCCGTGCAGCAGAGATGCTTGTATTTGGTTCTGCGACCAGCGGTGCTGCCAACGATATCGAGAGTGCGACCTCGATCGCAAGAGCTATGGTCACACAGTACGGTATGTCTGATAAATTTGGCATGATGTGTCTTGCAACAGTTGAAAACCAGTACTTAGATAACCGTGCAGGACTGATCTGTGGTGAGGAGACGGCTGCACAGATCGATCAGGAAGTACTGTCCATCATCAACAGCAGTTATGATGAAGCATACCGCATGCTTGAAGAAAACAGGGAGGTTCTCGACAAGATTTCAGGATATCTCTACGAGCATGAGACGATCACCGGAAAAGAATTTATGAAGATTTTCCGTGAATTAAAAGGAATCCCGGAGCCGGAAGAAGAGGAGAAAAAAACATTCTTCGAGCAGGCAGAGGATGCTAAAAATGCGTTAGAGCAGGCGAAAACAGAAGAACATGCAAAAACGGAAGGACAGACAGAAATAAAAAATCAGGCAGAAGCAGAAACTTCACGTGCAGCGGAAGATCAGAATACTGTATCTTTGGAAAAGGGCAGTTTTATTGATCAGGTCGTAGACGATCAGACAGCAGCACATGAGGAACACCAGAAATAACGCAGCAGAGGCTTCGCTGCAGAAGTATCAGAAATAAAAGCTGAAAAATAAGATAAATATCAGCAGGATAAGTATAAACAGAACGATCAGAGCAGGAATGAGGTTTCATGTTTAACATCGCAGAAGAATTAAAAAAACTCCCGGATCAGCCGGGAGTTTATATTATGCATGACAGCCACGATGCGATCATCTATATCGGTAAGGCTGTCAGTTTACGAAAGAGAGTACACCAGTATTTCCAGCCGAGTCATGATGAGGGCATCAAAAAGGCACAGATGGTAAAACAGATCGCACGTTTCGAGTATATTATTACGGACTCGGAATTAGAGGCGCTTGTGTTGGAGTGCAACCTGATCAAGGAACATTGTCCAAAATACAATACCATGCTGCGCGATGACAAGACTTATCCCTATATCCGTGTGACGGTCGGTGAGGATTTCCCACGGGTACTCTTTTCACGTCAGCAGAAAAAAGACAAATCGAGATATTTTGGGCCATACACCAGTGCGGGGGCAGTAAAAGATACGATCGAGCTGATCAATAAGCTTTACCAGCTTCGTACCTGTAACCGTGTACTGCCGAGAGATACCGGCAAAGAGCGCCCGTGTTTAAATTACCATATCCATCAGTGCCAGGCACCCTGTCAGGGTTATATCAGCAGGGAAGAATACCGGGAAAGAATCGATGCTGCCGTCGAATTTTTAAATGGAAACTATGCACCGATCTTAAAATCCTTAGAAGAAAAAATGAACGAGGCATCCGAAAATCTGGAATTTGAAAAGGCAATCGAATACCGGGAGCTTTTAGGCAGTGTGCGCCAGATCGCGCAGAAACAGAAGATCACGCATACCGACGGTGAGGATAAAGACATCATCGCGCTTGCATCGGATGACAGGGATGCCGTGGTGCAGGTATTTTTCATCCGTGACGGAAAGCTGATCGGCAGGGATCATTTTTATGTCAGGGTCGGGACAGAGGATACCAAAAGCCAGATCTTAACAACTTTTTTAAAACAGTTTTATTCGGGAACGCCGTTTATTCCAAGGGAGATCATGCTGCCGGAGGAGATCGAGGATCACGAGGTCTTAGCCGAGTGGTTAACCGAAAAAAGAGGAGCCAGGGTTTATATCCGTGTTCCGCAAAAAGGTATGAAGGAAAAATTGGTAGAGCTGGCGCAGAAAAATGCAGAGCTTGTACTTTCCCAGGATCGCGAGAAGATCAAACGCGAGGAGGGAAGAACCATCGGCGCGATGAAAGAGATCGAGCATCTTCTGGGGATGGAGGGACTTTCCCGCGTGGAGGCATTTGATATTTCCAACATCAACGGTTTTGAGACGGTAGGATCCATGATCGTCTACGAAAAGGGAAAACCAAAACGCAGTGATTATCGTAAATTCAAATTAAAAACCATCACAGGGCCGGACGATTACGCATCCATGCATGAGGTTTTGACCAGACGTTTTACACACGGTATGCAGGAGAAAAAAGAACTTGCAGAACGGGAAATGTCAGAGGAATATGGAAGTTTCACAAGATTTCCGGATCTGATCATGATGGATGGCGGCCGCGGACAGGTAAACATTGCATTAAAAGTGCTTGATGAACTGAAAATAAATATTCCGGTCTGCGGTATGGTAAAGGATGATAATCACCGCACCAGAGGGTTATACTATCAGAATAAAGAGATACCGATCGACCGGACAAGCGAGGGCTTTAAACTGATCACGAGGATCCAGGATGAAGCGCACCGTTTTGCCATCGAGTATCACAGATCTTTAAGAAGCAAAGAACAGGTACATTCCGTACTTGACGATATTCCGGGCATCGGTCCGGCACGAAGAAAAGCCTTAATGCGCCGGTTCCAGTCACTTGAGGCGATCCGTGAGGCTTCGGAGGAAGAACTCGCAAAGACAGAGTCGATGAATGAGCAGGCGGCACGGGCAGTTTATTCTTTTTTCCGGGAAGATAAACACGGGTATTCAAGTTGAAGAATTCCGGTATCTATGGTAAAATGTCGTCAGAATCGTTACGAAAAATATGTTTAGGAGAGGACAAAGGATATGGAAGGTGTTGGAGTAGCAAAGATCGCGCAGATCATGGATTTATGTAATTTTCTGCCGGATATGGAATTAAAGGGACATCGCATTATGATCAGTGATGTAAACAGACCGGCGTTACAGCTCAGTGGTTATTTTAAACACTTTGAACAGTCGAGGGTTCAGATCATCGGTACGGTAGAGTACACATATCTGCAGCAGTTAGACGAGGAAAAACGTGAAAAGATTTACAGTGAATTTATGGGATATGATATTCCGTGTGTTATTTTCTGCAGGGATCTGCGGCCGGATGATTCTTTCCTGAAAATTGCAGAGGAGAAAAATATTCCGGTGCTTGGCACAAAACGCAGTACTTCCGAATTCATGGCAGAGCTTATTTATTGTCTGAATGAACAGCTTGCACCGTGTATTACGATCCATGGCGTTTTAGTAGATGTCTACGGCGAAGGACTTCTGATCATGGGTGAGAGTGGTATCGGAAAAAGTGAGGCTGCACTCGAACTGATCAAACGAGGACATCGTCTTGTAACGGATGATGTGGTGGAAATCCGCAAGATCAATGAGCATACACTCATCGGAACGTCACCGGATATCACACGTTACTTTATCGAACTTCGCGGTATCGGAATCATCGATGTGAAAACACTGTTTGGTGTAGAGTGTGTCAAGGAAAAACAGCAGATCGACCTTGTGATCAAGTTAGAGGACTGGAAGAAAGAAAATGAGTACGACCGTCTTGGATTAGAGGAAGAATATACAGAGTTTCTTGGCAACAAGGTAGTATGTCACTCACTCCCGATCCGTCCGGGACGTAACCTTGCCGTCATCTGTGAGGCGGCGGCTGTCAACCACAGACAGAAAAAGATGGGATACAATGCAGCACAGGAGCTTTACCGCCGTGTGCAGGAAAATCTCACAAAAAAATCTTCGGACGATGATGAGTAAAAGCCCGGAGTCAAAAGAATAGCATAAATGGAGGCAATATCAGTCATGGAAAGAAAAAACGCATGGGAGAAATACCCGGAAGGCAAAAAAAGAGAAGAGGTATTTCAGTTTGCAGAGGATTACAGAAAATTTATTTCTGAGTGCAAAACAGAGCGTGAATGTACCACAGAATTTGCAAAAAGAGCCGAGAAAGCAGGTTTTGTAAATCTGGATGAAGTATTAGAAAAAGGAACAAAATTAAAAGCAGGCGACCGTGTGTATGCGAATAACATGGGAAAAGGAATTGCCATGTTCGTGATCGGAAAGAAAGGCTTAGAGGCTGGAATGAACATCCTTGGCGCACATATCGATTCCCCGCGTATGGATTTAAAACAGGATCCGTTATATGAGGATACCGATTTCGCAATGTTAGACACCCATTATTATGGTGGAATCAAGAAATACCAGTGGGTGACACTTCCACTTGCACTGCACGGTGTGATCGCCAAAAAAGACGGTACCGTTGTAAAAGTTAATGTCGGAGACAAACCGGGCGATCCGGTATTTGGCGTCAGCGATCTTTTGATCCATTTATCCGGAGAGCAGCTTGAGAAAAAGGCAGCGAAGGTGATCGAGGGAGAGAACCTTGATCTGATCATCGGAAGTATTCCGGCAGAGGAAGCGGGCGATGACAAAGAGGCTGCAAAAGAAAAAGTAAAAGCAAATATCATGAAGATCCTTGCAAAAGAATATGATATAGAGGAAGAAGATTTCTTATCTGCAGAGATCGAGGTCGTTCCGGCAGGAGAGGCAAGAGATTACGGTTTTGACCGCAGCATCATCATGGGATATGGACATGATGACAGAGTATGTGCATACCCTTCCTTTATGGCAATGCTTGCAATGGAAAAACCGGAGATCACGAGTGTCTGCCTGCTTGTAGACAAAGAGGAAATCGGCAGTGTCGGGGCAAGCGGCATGCAGTCACGTTTCTTCGAAAATACCGTTGCAGAGGTCATGAATGCAGCAGAAGATTATTCGGAATTAAAATTAAGACGTGCCCTGAAAAACTCCAAAGTACTTTCATCGGATGTATCCGCTGCATTTGATCCGAATTATCCGTCTGTTATGACAAAACGCAATGCAGCATATTTTGGAAGAGGACTTGTATTTAACAAATACACCGGAGCGAGAGGAAAATCCGGCTCTAACGATGCCAATGCAGAGTATGTCGGATATTTAAGAAATATCATGGATAACAACAATGTGTCATTCCAGACAGCAGAGCTCGGAAAAGTAGATCAGGGTGGCGGTGGAACCATCGCATACATTCTGGCAAACTATGGAATGAGTGTTATCGACAGCGGTGTTGCAGTGTTAAACATGCATGCTCCGTGGGAACTCATCAGCAAAGTAGACTTATATGAAGCATATAACGGTTATGTCGCATTCTTAAAAGAAGCGTAAGACCACAGAATTGAGGAAAGCATGAATCAGCAGTTTTTGACAGAACTTAAAGCAGTCACAGCAGAAAACAGAATTTTTACGGACGAACCGATGAAAAAACATACGACATTCCGTGTGGGCGGCCCGGCAGATATTTTAGTGCAGCCAAAGGGAACAGAGCTTGCGGCGGTCATCCGTCTGTGCAGGAAGTATGATGTCCCGTATCAGGTCATCGGAAACGGGAGCAATCTTTTAGTGGGCGACCGCGGGATCAGGGGACTTGTGATCGAGATGCTGTCAAAAGAAGATGAGATTTGTGTGGAGGACGACTGTATCACCGTGGGTGCGGGAATGCTGCTGTCAAAGACAGCAAACCGTGCTGCGGAGCACGGACTGACCGGTATGGAATTCGCTGCCGGTATCCCGGGCAGCATCGGTGGTGCAGTTGTCATGAATGCGGGCGCTTACGGTGGTGAGATGAAAGATATTTTAACCGCCGTGACCGTCTTAGATCAGGAAGGAAATGAGAAGATTTTTTCTGCAGAAGAGCTTGAACTGGGTTACCGGACAAGCTGTATTTTAAAAAAAGGCTACATTGTAATGGGAGCTAAGATCAAACTGAAACACGGGGAAGAGACAGCAATCCGTGCCCGCATGGAGGAGTTAAAGAAGCAGAGAGTGGAAAAACAGCCGCTTGAATATCCGAGTGCGGGAAGTACATTTAAAAGACCGGAAGGATATTTTGCAGGAAAACTGATCATGGATGCGGGATTAAGAGGTTATCTGGTGGGAGAAGCGCAGGTGTCGGAAAAACACTGTGGATTTGTCATCAACCGCGGAAATGCAACAGCGGCAGATGTAAGAACCCTGATGCAGAATGTAGCGGATATTGTAGAAGAAAAGTTTGGTGTCAGATTAGAGCCGGAAGTTAAGATGATCGGTGAATTTTAAACAGGATTTGGATGCGCGCAAAGCGTTTTGAAATGGAGAAAAAAGATGAAGTTCGTAATTTTAACAGGAATGTCGGGAGCAGGAAAAAGTACAGCGATAAAAATGATGGAAGATATTGGGTTTTATTGCGTGGATAATCTACCGATCCCATTGCTGGAAAAGTTTGTGGAACTTACAACATTACAGAGCGCAGAACTGCAGAAAGTTGCAGTCGGCATCGATATCAGAAGCGGACAGTCATTTGATGAGCTGCATGGTGTATTAGACCACATGAAGGATAATGGGGTTGAATACGAGATCCTGTTTTTGGATGCCGAAGATTCTGTTCTGGTAAAACGATATAAGGAAACGAGAAGAAATCATCCTTTAGCGGGCGGCGAGCGCGTGGACAAGGGAATTGAAGAGGAAAGAAAGCGTCTGGCGTTTTTAAAGGAGCGCGCAGACTATATTATAGATACAAGCCAGCTTTTGACGAGAGAGTTAAAAGCGGAGTTGGACAAAATATTTATACAGAATCAGGACTACAAGAATCTGTTTATTACGATTTTGTCATTTGGATTTAAATATGGAATACCGGTCGATTCTGATCTGGTATTTGATGTCCGTTTTTTACCAAACCCGTATTATGTGGAGGGCTTACGGGCAAAGACCGGAAATGATAAAGAAATTCAGGATTATGTCATGCAGTTTCAGGAAGCAAATGTCTTTCTTGACAAACTCGAAGATATGCTGGAATTTCTGATCCCGAATTACATTACGGAGGGCAAGAACCAGCTTGTGATCTCCATCGGATGTACCGGGGGAAAACACCGGTCTGTAACACTGGCAAATGAATTATACAAACGTCTGTCAGGAAAAAAGGGTTATGGACTGAAAATCGAGCATCGTGATATTGGCAAAGATGCTTTAAGGGGAAAATAAAAGATGTCTTTTTCAAGTGAAGTGAAACAGGAGTTAGCAAAGCAGAGTGGAAAGAGCAGACATTGTCAGATCGCTGAACTTGCGGCGTTAGTTGCTTTTGACGGAAAGCGTCAGCAGCTGATCGGGGATGCGGGAGATGTGCTGGATTCGGAAAATCCGCTTCTGCAGGAAAAATATGGACTGTTACTGGCACAGCTGTTCCATGTTAATATAGAAGAGATAGATACATTGCCACCGGAACGCATTCTTGAGACAATCAAGATGTGGAATCAGTCTTTAAGGTGTGCAGACATCACAGAGACGGTAAATGGTATTTTACTGCAGCAGACATGTTGCAGGCGGGCATATATCCGGGGAGCATTTTTAGCAGGTGGATCGATCAGTGATCCGAATAAGTCTTATCATTTTGAGATTGTCTGCCGGGAAATTGCGCAGGCGAAACAGCTTCAGGATGCAATCAACAGTTTTGAGATGGAAGCAAAGATCGTAGAACGAAAGAAACACCAGGTCGTATATTTAAAGGAAGGTGCCCAGATCGTGGATATGTTAAATATCATGGAAGCACATGTGGCACTGATGAATCTTGAAAATGTGCGTATCTTAAAAGAAATGAGAAATTCTGTCAACCGAAAGGTAAATTGTGAGACGGCAAATATCAGCAAGACTGTGGCGGCAGCCGTAAAACAGCTTGGCGATATTGAATATATTAAACAGAATGCAGGCTTAGACAGTCTGCCTGAAAACCTAAAAGAAATGGCGTTGCTGCGGTTAGAGTATCCGGATACACCGCTTAAGGAACTGGGAACATATCTCGATCCTCCGGTCGGAAAATCGGGAGTGAACCACAGGCTGCGCAGGATCAGTGAGATTGCAGATGAGCTGCGTGAAAAAGAATAATGTGGAAATATATTATTGATACGTAGCAGCTGTATTGGAGCATAAACATAAAGTGTGTAAAAAGCAGCACAGGAATGGAGGGTAGTGTGAAAAATAAGATTTTTCACACGTAAGATTTGTGCTAACGCACAAACTTGAGATGCGCAAAAAACAGCGTAAGAATGGAGATTATCATGAAAAAGAGTGTAGTGGTAAACATGCAAAACGACTTAGAGGCAAGACCAATTGCGCTTTTAGTGCAGAAGGCAAATCAGTTTTCCAGCCAGATCTATATGGAATCCGGGGATAATAAGAGAGTCAATGTCAAAAGCATTATGGGCATGATGAGTATGGCTCTTTTAAATGGAGAAGAGGTTGTGATCGATGCTGAGGGTGAGGACGAAGAGGCTGCAGCTGCGGCAATCGAGGAATTCCTGACAAAATAACAGAACAGGTGTAGGGAGCGTATGGAAGAAAAGAAAACATTACTATTTATTTTCAATCCGTTTTCCGGAAAAGCACAGATCAAAAATCAGCTGATGGATATTGTGGATACCATGGTAAAAGCTGGATATGAGGTAACGATTTACCCGACACAGGCACCGGAAGATGCGATACATAAGGTGGAAGTGGACGCAGAGAAATATGATCTTGTTGTATGCAGCGGAGGGGACGGTACACTTGATGAAGTGGTAAGCGGTATTATGCACAAAGGGCTTACCGTGCCTTTGGGATATATTCCGGCGGGCAGCACGAATGACTTTGCAACATCACTGGGAATCCCGAAAGATATGGTCAAAGCAGCCGATGCAGCGGTGAATGGAAGAACATTTCCTTGTGATATTGGTGCATTTAACAATGATTATTTTGTCTATGTGGCAGCGTTTGGTCTTTTTACGGAAGTGTCTTATAAGACAAGCCAGGAGTGGAAAAATGTACTTGGACATGCGGCATATATCCTTGAGGGAATGCGCAGTCTGCATGATATCCCGTCTTTCACTATGCAGGTAGAGTACAATAATGTGCGGATCCAGGATGAATTTATCTATGGAATGATCAGCAATTCCACATCGGTGGGTGGATTTAAGGGAATGACTGGAAAAGATGTGCTCTTAGACGATGGCGTGTTTGAGGTTACCCTGATCAAAAAACCACGCAATCCGATTGAACTCAACGAGATTATTGCATCACTCATCAATCTGGTGGATGATACGGATATGATCTATTCGTTTAAGTCAGATGAAGTAGAGTTCATGGCAAGAGAGGAAGTTCCTTGGACATTGGACGGGGAATTTGGCGGAGCGCATGAGGAAGTTATCGTAAAAAATATCTGCCGTGCTGTCGATATTATGGTTCCGGCAAACAAATGAGAAAGATTGTTATAAATTTAACTTTATTTTTTGAAAGAAGTAATATATAATACCCATAGGGTAAAAATATTAATTTTATGGAGGAATAGCATATGTTAGTATCTGCAAAAGAAATGTTAGACAAAGCAAAAGCTGGTCACTATGCAGTTGGTCAGTTCAACATTAACAACCTGGAGTGGACAAAATCTGTTCTGCTTACAGCAGAGGAGTTAAGATCCCCGGTTATCTTAGGTGTTTCTGAAGGCGCTGGAAAATATATGACAGGTTTCGGTACTGTAGCAGCTATGGTAAAAGCTATGCATGATGAGTTAGGCATCACAGTTCCGGTTGCATTACACTTAGATCATGGTACCTACGAAGGATGCTATAAATGTATCAAAGCAGGATTCACATCCATCATGTTCGACGGATCTCATTACCCAATCGATGAGAACGTTGAGAAAACCAAAGAGCTCGTATCCGTTGCCCATGCAATGGGAATGTCCATCGAGGCAGAAGTTGGTTCTATCGGTGGTGAGGAAGACGGAGTTGTAGGTATGGGCGAGTGCGCTGATCCGGAAGAGTGCAAGAGAGTTGCAGATCTTGGCGTGGACATGCTTGCAGCAGGCATCGGTAACATCCATGGTAAATATCCGGCAAACTGGAAAGGATTAAGCTTCGAGACTCTTGATTCTATCCAGAAATTAACAGGCCAGATGCCGTTAGTACTTCACGGAGGTACAGGTATTCCGGAAGACATGATCAAGAAAGCAATCTCCCTTGGAGTAGCTAAGATCAACGTTAACACAGAGTGCCAGTTATCTTTCGCAGATGCTACACGTAAATATATCGAAGCTGGTAAAGATTTAGAGGGTAAAGGATTTGATCCGCGTAAATTATTAGCTCCGGGTGCAGAAGCTATCAAAGCTACTGTAAAAGAGAAAATGGAACTGTTCGGTTCTGTTGGCAAAGCTGAATAATATTGTCGCACAGACGGAAGTCCACTTTCCATAATGTTATATTTAACAAAGATTTCAGACTTTACATGAATTTATTGTTCAATATAGCAAAATGATAAAAAAGTGAAATTTTTCTCTTGCATTTTGGAGAGAAAAGTATTATCTTAAGTTCAACAAAACAAATGTGAGAGATGAACAAGGGCGTTCCAAGTAGCTTGGAATGCTCTTTTTTTGTAAGAAGTTGTCACACAATTTCTCATAAAAGCCATATAGGAGAAATTTCTTACTGACATTCATCCACTTTCAAGGTACAATAAGAAATGAGAATTTAAGATCTCTTACATTTGTTCAAAAAAGCAGGGAATAGTCTCAGGGGATTAGACCGGTGAAGAAGAAAGGATGTAGAACATGAGCGAAACAGGATACTTAAATGTAGCAGAGATTTTTGGCGAGAACGTATTCAATGATGCAGTGATGCAGGAGCGTCTGCCAAAGAAGGTTTACAAGAAGTTAAAGGAAGTAATTCAGGAAGGTCGCGAGTTAGATCTTGAAACAGCAGATGTTGTTGCGCATGAGATGAAAGAATGGGCAATCGAAAAAGGTGCAACACATTATACTCACTGGTTCCAGCCGCTGACCGGAGTAACAGCAGAGAAACATGATTCATTCATTACAGCACCGATGGAGAATGGCAAGGTACTAATGAGCTTTTCCGGTAAAGAACTGATCAAAGGTGAGCCGGATGCATCTTCTTTCCCATCCGGTGGTTTAAGAGCTACATTCGAGGCAAGAGGATATACAGCCTGGGATTGTACCTCACCGGCATTTGTAAGACAGGATGCAGCAGGCGCAACACTTTGTATCCCAACAGCTTTCTGTTCTTACACAGGAGAAGCACTCGATCAGAAAACACCGCTTCTTCGTTCCATGGAAGCTATCAATGAACAGGCATTACGTCTTGTAAGATTATTCGGTAATACGACATCAAAGAGAGTGACTCCTTCTGTTGGACCGGAGCAGGAGTACTTCATCGTAGACAGACAGAAATATTTACAGAGAAAAGACCTTATCTTTACCGGTCGTACTTTATTCGGTGCAATGCCTCCAAAAGGTCAGGAGATGGACGATCATTACTTCGGTGCGATTCGTGAGAGAATCGCAGCATTCATGAAGGATGTAAACGAAGAACTCTGGAAATTAGGTGTCAGCGCAAAGACACAGCACAACGAAGTTGCACCTGCACAGCATGAGTTAGCTCCGATCTACGCACAGGCTAACATCGCAGTAGACCACAACCAGTTGGTAATGGAGACATTAAAGAAAGTAGCCGGACGTCATGGCTTACAGTGCCTGCTTCATGAAAAACCATTTGCAGGTGTCAATGGTTCCGGTAAACATAACAACTGGTCAATTACAACGGATGATGGAATCAACCTGTTAGAGCCAGGCAAGACACCTCATGAGAATGTACAGTTCTTATTAGTACTTACCTGTATCTTAAAAGCAGTTGACAAACATGCAGATCTTTTAAGAGAGTCCGCAGCAGATGTCGGAAACGACCACAGATTAGGAGCAAACGAGGCACCGCCAGCAATCGTTTCCGTATACTTAGGAGAGCAGCTTCAGGATGTATTATCACAGCTGATCAGCACAGGCGAAGCTACACACAGTCTTGCTGGACAGAAATTAGAGACAGGTGTTAAGACACTTCCTGATTTTATGAAAGATGCGACAGACCGTAACAGAACATCACCGTTTGCATTTACCGGTAATAAATTTGAATTCCGTATGGTAGGTTCCCAGGATTCTATCGCTCAGCCGAACGTTGTATTAAATACAATCGTTGCAGAGGCATTTGCAGAGGCATGTGATGTTCTTGAAAAAGCAGATGACTTTGATATGGCAGTACATGATCTGATCAAAGAATATGCAACAGAGCATCAGAGAATCGTATTCAACGGAAACGGTTATTCGGATGAGTGGGTAGCAGAAGCTGAGAGACGCGGACTTCCAAATATCCGTTCCATGGTAGATGCAATCCCTGCATTAAATACAGAGAAATCTGTGAAATTATTTGAAAAATTCAAAGTATTTACAAAGGCAGAGTTAGACTCCCGTGTTGAGATCGAGTATGAGACATACTCAAAAGAGATCAACATCGAGGCAAGAGCTGCAATCGATATCGCAACCAAGCAGATTATTCCGGCTGTTATCAAATACACAACCGTACTTGCTGAGTCTATCACTTCCGTAAAAGCAGCATGTGGTGCAGATGTCAGCGCACAGACAGAGATCCTGACACAGGTTTCCTCTTTACTGGCTGATTCCAAGAAAGCACTTGCAAAATTACAGGAAGTAACGGAAAAAGCTGCAGAGATGGAAGAAGGCAGAGATCAGGCTGTATACTACAGAGATGAAGTTAAGACAGCAATGGATGAGTTAAGAGCACCGATTGATAAACTTGAAATGTTAGTTGACAAATCTATGTGGCCAATGCCATCTTATGGTGATCTGTTATTTGAGGTATAAACATATCTCAAAACAATAATAGATGTGTGAATCCTGGATTTAACAGCGGGTTTGGCAGCAGATGAAAATCTGCTGTCATGACCGCAGACAGGATGGAAAACAAGGAGGAAAATCCTCTGCTCCTGCAAAGGCAGTCGCATTTTCCTTCGGAAAACAAGGAGGATTAGTATGAAGAAATTAGAGATTATTATTAAACCTGAAAAATTAGAAGATCTTAAGGCGTTGCTTGACAGTGAAGAAGTAAATGGTCTTAACATTGTAAATAGCATGGGTTATGGTAATCAGAAGGGTATTATCAAAAATTACCGTGGTGCAGAGTATGCAGTCAATCTATTGCCGAAAATTAAAGTAGAAACAGTTGTGACAGATGAAGTTGCTCCAAAGCTGATCGACAAGATCGTAGAGCAGATTAATACCGGTCACATCGGTGATGGTAAAATTTTCATGTATGAGGTGGAAGACGCGATCCGTATCCGAACAGGCGAGCATGGTGTAGATGCACTGTAAGTTTTTTGGATGAAATGAGGAGTCATCTGAAAAATAAGAAAAGGATCACGAATATAACATTATGAGAAAAATTGAATCAGGAAGAAATTATTATCAAAGGAGATAATTGTGACACAGGGAGAACCTGGGGTCGTGATTATCTTTTTTTATTTCTTCGTAAAACAACGAGGAAAACAAGGAGGATTTGATTATGGATATGAGTGTATGGTACCTTATGGGTGCAGCGTTAGTATTTTTTATGCAATGTGGATTTGCTATGGTTGAGGCTGGTTTTACCAGATCAAAGAATGTAGGTAATATTACAATGAAGAACCTGATGGATTTTTGTATTGGTACAGTCGCATTTTATCTGTTAGGATACAATCTCTTATGTGGAGATGGCGGATTCATCGGCTGGGGTTTAAACCCATTTGCTCATTTTGGAGAGACAGACTGGTCCGGATTTGTATTTAACCTGGTATTCTGTGCAACGGCAGCAACGATCGTTTCCGGAGCAATGGCAGAGCGTACCAAATTTATTACCTATTGTATTTACAGTTTTATTATCAGTTTATGTGTTTATCCGATCGAGGCTCACTGGGTATGGGGCGGAACACCTTGGCTGACAGATCTTGGATTTACAGATTTTGCAGGTTCTGCATGTATCCATATGGTAGGTGGTATCACCGCTTTCATCGGTGCAGCAATGTTAGGACCTCGTATTGGTAAATATGACAAAAATGGAAAACCAAGACCAATTCTTGGACACAACATTTTAATCGGTGCACTTGGCGTATTCATTCTCTGGTTTGGCTGGTATGGATTCAACGGTGCAGCAGCAACCGATACGATGCAGTTATCACAGATCTTTGCTACAACGACTGTTGCTCCTGCAGTAGCAACCTGTACAGCAATGATCTATACATGGATCAGAAATGGTAAACCGGATGTTTCAATGTCGTTAAATGGTTCTCTTGCAGGTCTTGTAGCAGTTACTGCTGGCTGTGCAAATGTAGATGTGATCGGTTCTTTTATTATCGGTGCGATCGCAGGTGTGCTTGTCTGCGTAGCAGTATATTTTGTTGAGGATAAATTAAAAGTAGATGACCCGGTTGGTGCAGTTGCAGTACATGGCTGTAACGGTATCTGGGGAACAATCGCAGTAGGACTTTTCGATTACAAAGATGGACTGTTCTATGGCGGCGGTGTTCATCATCTGCTGATCCAGTTACTTGGCATCCTCTGCATCGCGGGCTGGACGATCATTACAATGGGAATCGTATTTACCGTCTTAAAGAAAACGATCGGTCTCCGTGTAACTGCACAGGAAGAAATTGAGGGACTTGATTCCACTGAGCATGGATTAGAGTCAGGTTATCCGGATTTCGTATCCAGAGAGTTACATTAATATGCACTAATCTAATTTGATTAGATTGGTGAAATCTAATCCCCTTAGTTAGTATATACATCAACAGTGAAAACCCCGAAGGTGACTTCGGGGTTTTTGCTGTCTATATAGGAAAATCAATGGCTGAGAGATTTTTTTGCGTGTGAAAAATTAGAAAAATTCGCTTGTATGAAACTAAAAAAAATGAAGTGTCTGGGAATTTTCTGGGAGTTTTTTATAATTCTTATTTCCAGTAACGGGAATTTTGAACAAAATCAATTAAATCTGCTTTTTCAATTCGGAAACTTCCTGCGATGATATGTGCGGGAATTAAATCTTTGTGAATCAAATCTAACATTTTTGATTTGCTGATGTGTAACAGGTCTTGGCACTGCTTACGTGTTAGTAAATCGGGTTCATTTTTAAACATTTTCTGTTGTCTCCTTTGTTTAAATAGTGGTCTATATTGGATGAAATTGTATTAAATAGGTGTTTTGCGGACAAAACGCAAAGTGTGCGACTGCATTTATATAATATCTATGTGGAAGGAGGCAGAGAATGTGTGATAAGAAGAAAAAGGTTTTAAAAATTATAAATATCGTTATTATCACGTCATACAATTTATGGCTGATGTTTCGGCGCGAGTTTGAAGATGAGTAAGAGTGATAACGGGTAAACGGGCATAGTGTGAAAGCTATGCCTTATTTTTGTTGGAAAAAGGGAGATGATAAGTAATTACTTTGAAAATGATTTTGATGAAGCTGAAAAGATGGGCGTGGAATAAATGCTTTTTGATTATGTATATTAGATTTTTATGGAGGAAAAGACATGAGTTATCAGGAATTTCAGAAACGAATAAAAAAGATTTTGGAAGAAAAATTTGCAGGAAATGCAGCAGTCATAATAAGTCCGGTATTGAAAAATAATGGGATAGAGCGCATTGGTTTGTCGATACAGGGAAATGAAAGCAATGTATGTCCGGTCATATACTTGGAATATTATTACGAGTCATACCAGAGTGGACGGGAATTTGATGATATTGTAAAGGAAATAGAAGCAGTGTATCAGAAAAATTGTATTTCAGGTATGGTGGATATGTCATTTTTTAAAGATTGGAGTGTGGCACAAGGGAAAATCACGTTAAAACTCATAAATTACGAAGAAAATAAGAAACTGTTAGAGCGGTTGCCGCATAGGAAGTTTTTAGATATGGCGATTGTATATCAGTATGTAATGGAAACCGGACAAAAAGAAAGTGCGACAGTGTTGATTAATTATTTTCATATGAAAATCTGGGAAGTACAGGAGCGGGATTTATATGAGTGTGCCTGTCGGAATTATCGAAAATTAACACCAGTGATGGTAGAAAACATAAAATGTGTGATAGCAGAGCTTTTAGAAGAAAGTATGTTAGATATACCACTGGATGAAGGGGAAGATATGGCACCATTGTATGTTGTTACCAATCGGGCAAAACTTAATGGAGCGGCATCTATGGTTTTTATTTCAGAACTAAGAGATAGTTCGGACGTATTTGAGCAGGATTTATACATATTACCAAGTTCTATTCATGAAGTTCTGGTTCTTCCGGTGCAATATGCAGATATAAAGGAATTAAGATGGATGGTAAAAGAGGTAAATGGTACATTGCTTCCAGAAGAAAAGTTGTCAGATCAGGTATATCGGTATTGTTGTAAAAGCGGAAAAATTGAGATTGTGTGAAATAAATAATGAAAATTTCAAAGTGATATTTCAAGGAAAAACATGTAAATTTATAGTAGCTTCTCAAGAAATATATCGAGAAATGGCGGTGATATGTTGCAGTCAGAAAATTTTGTACCCATTTATGAAGAAATTGCAAGTGTAATAGGGGAGGAGGAAACGGTAAAACTATATAAGAAATTTCGCGGGCAGCAGATAACATTTCCACAGCGGTTGTATAACACAGATTATGTTGCTGCTTATGTGAAAGAAAACTACAACGGAGAGAATATCCGTGAATTAGCGCGTGAGTTTGAGTATTCGGAACGGCGCGTGAGAGAGTTTTTGAAAATTTAGTAAAGTAATATGGCGGAGGTAAAAGAGATGAGTGCATCAGTTAAATATGTAGAATGGCGTTGTTCGCATTGTGGTAATACCGTGAGCAGAGCGAAGAACTTAGGAAAGCCAGCAGGTGGTTTTTGCAGTAAAAATAATCAAAAACCGCATACATACAAAAAGCAACGGGAGTATTAATAGATGAAAGCGAAAGCCAGAGCAAATAATATCACTTCAAAGAAGTGTGCATTCTGCAAGAACTGGTACGACCCGGCAAATTCTGCAATTAAACCCTGTGGGACAATTACATGGGAATATGACATGGAAATGAAGTGCATGTGCAGGGTAAAGAAAGTTCTAAAAAAGGGATTTCAATCGTGTTCCCAATTTGAATCAAAAATTTAGAGGTAAAAAAGATGGGAAAACTGGATGATTTAAGGCAACTGACAGAAGGACTAATAGTAATGCACATGGATGATAAATATGGTGTGAATAAATTGGAAAATGCAAAAGAGGAATTTAAAGTAAATTTGCGTGATGCAATTATAACCAATTTGATCTTGGCAGCAGTATGTGTCGGCATTATGTACTTACGATTTAGAGTTTTTGGAAAGCAGGATGGTTACTATGGCTTCTAAAAAGGTAAAGATATCAGCAAATCAGGCATTGAATGCGACGAATAAAGTTCTTAATAGTATGACCGAAATAAGCGATCATTATGTAAATGGGAAAAAATATTATAATTCAAATCAGGCGAAAGCGGATTTAATGGTAGTACAAAAGTTAAGAAAAAGAACAGATTTTGTCGCAGGACTTACGGTTGTTTTATGGTTGGTGCTTATAATCGGAACCATCGTGTTATGCGTTACTGGAAATGATATTGTTTTGGAGCTGCTGCATTTATAAGGAAGTAATGGCATGAAAAGGTTAAGCAGAAGAGCAAGAAAACAAAAGAAACAAGAGGAACAGTGCCGGGGAAAAAAGTTATCGAAAGCAGGAATTCCATACTCTAAGCACAAGAAAAGAATATGCTATCATTTTGGATGGAGTGGAGATATGGCACTTGGAGTGCGGATATATGCCATGACTGAAAAGGATAACGATAACAGATATGTTTGCCGGGGATGTGGCAAGGTATTTACGCAAGCAGAAATGAAACAAATGGAAAAATTGTGTTTCTATCTACAGGCAACGCCAGTAAAAAGTAAAAGTAAGGTGCAGGATTTATTGAAAGGCATAGAGCCGGTTGAGTATTATTATAAGGATAGAAACGAAATTGTTCGATGTAGCAGATTAGATGTGCTACCTAGAATAGCAGGCGTTTGGAATGAATAACAAGAGAAGTTCTGATTGTGAATATCATAAGGATAGAACTTAGCAATACGGGTTTATAAAAGTATACATTTGCAGACACCAAAAAAGAGTACAAAGAGCGTTCGAAATTCTATACAAATAGGATTTTTGGACGTTCTTTTTGTATGCAGAAATTTATGGACAGTGAATCGCTACCATTGTAACAGTAAATTTTTTAACGCTAATTCAGTTCAAGCGCACAGCAAGGACTGCGCTTGAACTATGGAAGAAAGAGAAACTGAATCATCGTAAAAAATTAACTGCCACAATGCAAGGTCAGGAGGAAAAATTATGGCAATATATGGATATCATAGGACATCAACAAAGGAACAGCATTTAGATAGAGGAATTAATGAGATAACGGAGTTTTGCAAAGATAACCATTATAAACTGGAAAAAATATATACAGATCAACAGACAGGAAAGAATTTTAGCAGACCCCGGTACACGGTACTAAGGGATGATATTTTACGTGAAGGAGATACGTTGATAATCACCGAGGTAGACCGGTTGGGGAGAAATAAAAAGGATACAGTAGAAGAACTGCGGATGTTGGCAAATCGAGGTATACGGGTAATGATCTTGGAGATACCTACAACGTTGCAGGATTTGTCTAAAATGGACAATGCTATGGCGAAAATGATATTGGAAACGGTCAATCATATGCTGATTGAACTATATGCGGCTATGGCACAGGCAGAGGTTGAGAAAAAAGAAAAGAGACAGCGTGAAGGGATTGAACAGATGAAGGCAAGAGGTGGATGGGATAAATATGGCAGACCGCGTATAAAACAGCCGGATAACTGGAAAGAGGTTATTCAGAGCTGGAAGGCAGGGGAGATAACAGCAGTGGAGGCTATGAGATTAACCGGGATGAGGAAGAGCAGTTTTTATAAGCTGGTTAAGGCAGAGTAAAAAAGTGTTCCAGTGTTCCAGATATATTGCATTTTTTAATATAGGAAAAAGAGTATTTCCCTTATAAAAATATAGTAAAAAAAGATATCTAATATAACCGGAACACTGGAACAGGGGATTTAGACGTTCTTATGAGTGATTTTTTGTTTATAATTTCGATTAGCAACTTTGTGTGCACATTCACGACAACAGTATTTTCGGTTCGTATATGCACCAGAATGTGCAAAGAGCATATTGCATTTTTTATTTGCACAACGTGTAATGACTTTTGAATTTGAGTAGTCCAGATAAAAATAGAAGAATATAGCACTTACCAGCGTTGGAAATTCCCAGTCTGAAATTATTTCTGAATCTTTTAAAGTAATCTTAGGATAGATTTCTCTTATTTCAAAAGAAAGAACATCAGAGAAAATACATTGAGCCAGAGATATGATGACTTCCTGATGGCTAATAAAAAAAGAATGACAAAAATCATTATCTGTTAATGGATTAGAAATTGTTCTGGATAGAAAGTTAATTACGTCTGCATTAGGTGCGGGAGTACCATTATTTTCTATAAGGTCTGAATAGAAATCTGTTTTAATGTCTGTGATGGAGTTTGAATTATTATCTGTCTTACTTTCCGCATTGTTATCTGTCGTAGTATTGATATTGTCATCTTTTTTGATGCCTGAATTGTCGTCAACATTTGTAGCAGATTTGGCTTCTGTAATATCATCAATTTGGGACGTTATGTGTTTTGATTTGCTGATATTCAATCTATATATGTAATCAATGAATGGGTATTTTGAAAAGTATGTTCGATACTTTTCGTGATCGGTGGTATCGGCATATTCTAATTCATACATCACGGAGAAAAAAGGATTTTGAATAAGGGCAAGGCAGTTTAATAGTAAATCTTTTAACGTGTTGTCGATATCTTTGGAGTTGGTATATGATTTATCCTTTAAGGTGTTGTATTTGAGCATCAAACGGTGAATTTCTATTAAATATTTCATTTGTAATTGGTAATATTTGAAATGTTTATATGAAATGCAATCGTAAAGATCATTATAACATTCAAATATTTGAAGAGTTTGATAATTGTGGTATTCATTATCATTTTTGGGGACAAGTTTAAAATTTATGATTGCACCATATTTATTACAGAAGGTTATTATCTGATCAAGCGTTTCAGCCTTGGCGAAATCAATGTAAATAGGGGACTTATCTTCAGAAGGATCTGAATCGTAAAGTGTGATGGGGGTTAAATCTGTTGTGGGTAATGTTGGTGAACCGATAGTTGTATCGTTTTCATCACTGTCTGTATGGTACTGGTATTTGGGTTCAATAATGTTGTTGTATACAAGCCTCATAGGCACCTCCGTATAAAAAGTGGACACTAAGTAGATATATCTATATCCACCATGATATCGTACAATTGAATTGTTGGCAATGGCAGAATACAGCCGACGGAAGGAGATAAAATGTATGAAAGAAACAATGACAACCCAAAGTAATATGACAGAGGTCGAAACAAGCAGATTGGAGAAGTATGTAGAGAGGCTAAGAGAGCAGCCGCAGTGGAGAAATCAGCTTTTGATTAAGAATGGACAGGCTACTTTTGTAAAAAATGGAAAAGTTCATACATGCAATAAAATAGAAGGCTACGTTAAGTTACCAGATATGAAATGCGTGGAACCGATCCAGCAGATAGAGATGTCGATTGGTTTTGCACCAAAGATGCGGATGATCCTCTGGAAAGACAAGAAAGCATATTTTCGTGGTTATCGAAAAGCAAATACAGATGGGTGTATTTTATTTATACATGCAATAAGTGAATCGTACGATTTATTGATTGTAGATATTAAAGATGACATACCAGCTTTAATTGCTATAGATGATAGCGAAATAGAGAATGTAAATTCGATAACATATCCGATACTGGAATATCTTATAAAAAATTCGATAGAGGTGTCAGAGAATGTCATAGAGGAAGAGCCTTACGGGAAAGGGGATTTTGATGATGAGTGGGAATAATTTGTTTATGAAACGACAGGCGCGGACAATCGACTTGCTGAATGAATTAGAAAATACAGCGACACCGTTTATAATCCATCAGACAGAGGTTGATATGGAGACAGAATTTGATTATTCATGTAATAAAATAAATGGAAATAAGCTTGAGGATGAATTGGAAGATATCGTCGTAAAAGTAATTTCTACAAATGACACGAAAAAGAATTTGCATACGTTGCTAAGAGAAAAAGAATTACGGATGCAGGAAATAGAGGAACTCATTCTTGAAAACGCAATAGTTAAAAAAATAGAGGAAAAGCTTTATATTTGGAACGGCAAATATTATCGACAGCTTAATGAAGAATCCTTTGTCAGGGAAGCGCGAAGTGTGCTGCCAAAAGAGATGCAAAAAAGAATTCCATATTATAACCGATTTCAGGATACGTATAAATATATGCAGGCAAATGGTAGTCTGACAGGTGAATTTAAGAAAAAGGATGTTGCGACTGCAAAACATATGATTGTTTTTCAAAATGGCATATATAATGCAGAGAAAGATGCACTTATAAATAGCACCTCAAAATATCCTGTGTTATTCGAGATAAATGCCGAATACTTAGGGAATGAAGAAGTACAGACGCCATATATGGATAAAATCATAATGCAGGCTACAGGAGGAGATGTAGATACATTAGAAAGATTTTATCAATGTCTGGGATATATTTATTCACAAGGAACGGAGGCTAAAAAATTCTTTGTATTTGGAACAGCTCCCGATAGTGGAAAAAGCATTATTGGCGAATTTATAGCAAAGACAATAGGAGAGGGCAATATTTCAACTATTTCGCTTAATGAATTTGGAAGCCGTTTCAAACTTGGGAGTATAAGTCAAAGGATCCTTAATTACAACATGGATTTGCCAGCAGGCATGTTAGACAAAAAATCAGTGCAGTTGTTAAAGCTGCTTACCGGTGATGCAAAAATAGATTGCGAAGAAAAATATGTGCAGAACAGAACGGTGACGCATCATTGTAAATTTTTATTTGCAACAAATCATCCAATTCAGCTAAAGGAGGATGATGAGGCATTTTATCATAGAATGCTGTTAATACCGTTTGTTAAATCTATAGCTGATGAAAATCGAGATTATAGTATGCCAGAAAAATTATGGAAAGAGCGTCATGCAATTGCTACCAGAGCGGCACATGCATACCGTGATTTGTATAGAAATAATTTTGTTTTTCATGAATCAGAACTTGCTGATAGGATGTTAAATGAATGGAGAGAGAACTGCCGCCAAAAGTGTTTGAAAGAATTCTTTTATCAATGCTGTGAAGTGGTAAAAGAACGTGAAGATGCGTTTGTACCCACAGATGCGTTGTTTAAGGCATATCGGAAATTCTGTGCGGAAAAGGACATACATATACGAGATAGCGATAAACCGCAGTTTTCACGACTATTTAAAAATACATTTGGCATAGCCAGTACCAAAAGAAGAGTTGATGGTTATAATTCACCAGTAAATGGTTATCTGGGAATTCAATTAATTGAATGAACCCACAGTCAGCTTTTTGCGGAATACAATTATACTCAAAATAACAGGAGGACAAAAGAATGAATACAGATACAAGCATAACAGAGACAAAAGGATTACCAGTAGTTGTGAACGTAGAGGGTTTATGTGAACTGCTGCAATTAGGCAGACCAAGTGCTTTAAAAGTGGCTGTTGCAGCAGGGGCACGCATTGATATTGAAGGCAGCAGGATTTTAAGATTTAATGTGAAAAAAATCCTTGAGTATATTGAGGAAAACAGCTACTAAAGGTTAAGAAAGAGGCGGAGGAAACTCTGCCTCTTTTCATGGGAGGATTTGAATATGGCTTTTGATAAGGATGGAAAAACTGTATTACCGGCAAATATTTATTATGACAGGAAAAAGGAAATTTACTATGCCGATAAAGTGTATAAAGGTGAAAGAATTTATTTTGCAGGGAAAACGAAAGCAGAAGCAGAAAAAAGATTGCGGAAAAGGCTATATGAGATAGATATGCACATTTCCCCACAAAAGAAAAGTAATGTTACGGTAGAAGAACTTTTTGAATTATATGTAGGAGAGTATCACCCGGAATTAAAGCCGACAACCGTGCAGCAGTACAGATTTTTGTATGATTATTATTTGAAGGATTTTATTGGAAAGGTAAAATTGAAAAATCTTTTGCCGTATCATATTCAAAAAGTATATAATCATCTTGTAGAAAAAAAGATGAAACAGGGTACAGTGAATAACGTTAGAAAAATGCTGCGTACTCTGCTGAATGAAGCTGTAAGGCGTGGTATGCTTTCGGCAGATGACAATCCATACCCGAAGGTAAAGGCACCAAGTAACTTGCCGGTAAAGCAGCAAAGAAGTTTTACGGAAGAGCAGAGAGACCAGTTTTTACAGTATGCAGGAAAAAGTTTATATGCAAATTTATATAAACTGCTGCTCTATACAGGAATGAGGGTTGGAGAGGCATTAGCTTTAATGATCTGTGATGTTAATTGGGATAACCATGTTTTGCATGTTACCAAGAATTTGCAGAAAACAACGCAGGGGGTGTTTTATATAGAAACACCTAAGACGCGCGAAAGTATCCGGGACATCTATTTAGTACCAGAGGCAGAGGAAGCGATAAAAAGCCAGTTGGAGTTACGAAAAATTATTGTCGAACCGATACAAGAAGATATAAAGGGCGAGTTTGAAAACTTATTATTTGTAAATACTAAGGGAAAACCCGTAAATGTCGGTTCAGTCAGACAGAGCATCAATCGGATTGTTGAAAAGATACGTGCCGATGGAAATAACTGTCCGGACATATGGATACATGCTATGAGGCATGGGTATGTATCTATTGCGGTGGCAAGAGGTGTGCCATTAGAGGTAGTGCAGGCAAACGTCGGACATACGAGTATTGAGACGACAATGCGTTATTTGGAGTTGCAGCCAGACTATATTAGGAAGCAGAGTATGAAGATATCAGATCTTTATCAGAGCAAAGAAGCAGGAGACAAGTCTATGCAATAGTTATGATGGATTTTTGGCTGATATCAGAGTATAATAAAAGAAACCAATAGTGATTTTTATAAGGAAGGATAGGGTGATTTTATGGCACCATTAGCACAGGAAACTGTAAAATATAGCGAGCAGGAAGAAAAACTCTTTCGTGAATTGGATAAAGGAATTGATGATATGGAACAGGGGAATACCATTCCACATGAAGAAGCAATGAGACAAATTCGCGAAAGGTTGTTAAAGGAATATGCAATATAGGTTACGTGTGACAAGGGAAGCGTCAGAAGATGTAACAGGGTTGGCAGGATATATTGCGCGAAAATTTGCTAATATAGATGCGGCACTGAATTTTCTTGATAAATACGATAAAGAAGTACAGCGACTGACTAATTTTCCATTTGGTTATCGAGGGGTAAGTTTTGAATATCGTGGATATGAAATCAGAATAAAATCCTTTGGTACATATAATGTGTTCTTTACAGTTGATATTGCTGAAAAACAGGTATTTGTTTTGCGGGTTTTAAAGGATAGGCAGGATTGGAAAACAATACTTGGAAGTCAGGATGAATATCATTTTGAATAGAACGGATATGGAAAGACAGCCAGAAAATAGTCTGGGAATTTGTCTGGGAATCTGACTGGGAATTTCAGCTTAGAGCAAAACGACAGATAATCAGAAAATGCCGAAAATAAAGGCTTTTATCAAATCAGAAACTAAGGAAAATGCGAAAAAATGTATCCCCTTAGTTAGTATATACATCAACAGTGAAAACCCCGAAGGTGACTTCGGGGTTTTTGCTGAAAAATCTAAAAATCTTCATCGTCCGTCCACATGTCTGGTGACATGCACGCGCGGAAATATTCGATAGGCTTTTCACTGTATGCAGCACATAGGAAAAGCCAGTCATAGGGATTGGTAGCGAAAAGTTCTTCATAACCGCATTTTACCAGACATGCATTGGCTTCATCGATATAAGTTTCTGTCAGTTCAGATTTTGTCAGTTCAGTATATCCGACACTTAGTTTTACATTCAGCCAGAAACGGTAAAAATCAAGCAGCACTATCATTTTCCGAATCGAATCATAGGAAGTCGAGACAGATGATTTTTCTTCCGACAGAATATCCGACATTGTTTTTTTGCTCGGAAAGTTATTTCTTACAATATAAGGAATATTTGGATTTTTGTTCATTCCAGAGTGTGTATACACCAGGCGGTCTAAAATAAAACTGTTATTGTAAAGATTTCTGTTGCCGATAAAATCGAGAATATATTCATAATCACGATCAGAAGGGTTCGTGCTGTAAGACTGTGCGTCATATAAAATTTCGCGCACCAGCAGGCTGCAATTCTGATACTTATGAATATCAATGGAAATTCTGCCGGAGATCATATTTCTGTTACGGGACATTGCATAGAGTGTGGTTCGAAGTTCGTTGACAGCATCATCACTTTCTTTTGAACCGATGAGCTGGGAAATCAGGTCATGCAGCGTATGAAGAGCACTTTTGTTCCAGTGACAGAAGTCTGCTTTATTTGCAATTAAAAAATCTATTAGTTCATCGGCAGATTCCATTGCAGCAATCGTATTCTGTACATAACTGGTATAATAAGTATCGATGTCATCCGAAACTGGTAAAGTAACGGGTGCCGCGTCAATTTTCTGAATTATTTCCTGAGCTTTTTGATAAGAAAGCTGATGTAAAAAAGAATAATAATAGACTGCTTCACGGATGTTGTGGCAGTTAAAAGCACGGTCATAATAGACATGCTGAAAAAACCAGACAGTTTCCTCATAGGTTAGCTGCATGGCAAAACACAGTTCATATATTTTCGGACGGCTTCCAGCCTCTACTTTTGGGCGGTGATTTCCGGTAAACCAGGACATCACTGTTGCACGGCTGATTGTAGAACCGATATCTTTCAGTTTAGAGAAAAGATAATCAGCCATTTCAGCATTGTCTGAAAAGTCTACAGGAGCGTTCTTTTTTTGCAGAAGTTCGGTCAGACCTTGTCCGAAAGAGCGGAAATGAGTCGGATCTTTTAAATATTCAACTGCCTGATCGACATTGTCTATCGAAGAATAATTCTGGATACTGCTCTGATTATAAAGTGTATAGTCTGATTTCATTTTCATTCTCGTTTCTTTTTCATGATAAAAATACTCTGTTAAATGCAGATATGTTCTGCTAAGATTATAGCTGAAACCGATAAATTTTTCTACAAAAATACAATTACAAACTTGCAGAGCAATATCGTTATAATAAACGGGAAACAGTTAATCTGATAGTTACAGAGAAATTATTTTTTATAATCAATGAGGATAAAAATGCGGGATATGAGAATTGCATTGTGCAATGGATATGAAATGAAAATTTCAGAAAACCGGAAAATCCGGATTGCAGACGAAGCAGGGAGAGGAGCCGGATGTATTGTATATGATGCCATTTACTGGGATCAGATGCAGATAAAACACAAAATAAGAGTCCGGGAGTGTTATCCGGCATACATCCAACTGACCAGAGCTGCTACCGGAGAGCTGGTGCCTTCTGGAAATCCAGAAAAATTTGAAAAAGCAAAAAACCGCTTTACAGATGCGTATAAAAGAAATACGGATATCAGAAATACGTTAGGGCTGACGAACTCTACCGTCAATGCGGTCGATGTGATTTCCTGTAATCACACAGTTTATATCCTGCTGCCAATGGATGAAGGAATTGATTACAGGTATTATGAGGATCAGTCATTGCAGGAACTTTTCCGGCATATGAAAAGTCTTGCGCAGATTATTCTGAAATATCATCAGAAGGGATATCTTCATCTGGATATAAAGCCGGAAAATGTGCTGATTTTGCCGGAAACACCGGAGCATGTAATTCTATTTGATTTTGATTCCGTAACTGCAATCGGGGAATTACAGAAAAATGCAGGAATCCCTTATTCGGATGGATTTTCTGCGCCGGAACAGATGCAGGGAAAAATCAAAAAAATAGGATTTCATTCCGATGTTTATTCCATAGGTGCCATGCTGTTTTTTTTACTTTTTGGCAGAAAACCGTGTGAAGCTGACTGCAGAATCGCGAGCAGCTATTCATTTGAAAAAATGCGGTATGGAAGCGAAAAATATCAGCCGAAGCTTTATAAAATGTTAGATTTATTTTTGAAAAAGACATTGTCTATTGCGACGGCACCGAGATGGCATGAGATGCAGAAGGTAATCGATGCGCTTGACGAACTGATAAAGTTAGCAGACATCAATGATGTATATCTGCTGGATTCATTCCAGTATAATTCTGCCTGTTTTGTTGGAAGGCAGGATGATTTAGAAGAAATCAACGAGCTTCTTGCAAAGAATCAGCTTGTATTCCTTTCCGGAATTGGAGGAATTGGCAAGACAGAACTTGCAAAACAGTATGCATACCGGCACCGGGCGCAGTATGATACCGTTGTTTTCGCAGTATATGAGAAAAATATAGAGTCACTTGTGCGGGATGAAATTGGAATCAACCAGATCAGCCGTGAAGAAGATGAGACAGAGCGGGATTATTTTAAAAGAAAGATCGAAGTTTTAAAACAGGCTGCAACGCCAAAAGATCTGATTATTATTGATAATTTTGACGTAGATGCAGATGAAGATTTAGAAACCCTGTTCGCCTGTCCCTGTAAATTTATCATTACGACAAGAAAAGATTTCAGAGATTATAATTATGAGCAGATCAATGTTGACCGGATCAAAGATATTCAGGAAATCTTAAATCTGTTTTATACTTATACTTCCATTCCTTATACGGAAAAAGAAGTCGAAGCAGTCCGGCAGTTAATCGAATATGTGGAACATCATACGATGACCGTGGAACTGATTGCAAAATATCTGAGAAACACAGAGATTTCTCCGGAAATACTCTATCAGAAATTTTTGGAAAAAGACGGAGTTACGAACACACAAGAAGTCCAAATCAGACAGAGAAAAGACAGGAAACTCCGCTCTGAGAGTGTAAACAGCCATTTAAAGATTCTGTTTGATATTTCTGGGTTTGATGTCATAGAAAGAGAAATTATTGCAAGCCTTTCCCTGTTTGATGGAATCCGTATTAGCCGGTCACAATTTGAAATATTATTATGTGGAATCAAAGAAACCGCAGAAAAACTCGACGGTTTTATTCAAAATGGCTGGGTTATATGGAACAAAGTTACCGGAAAAATATCGCTGCACCAGGTGATACAGGATCTGATTTACCATGAATTAGTGCCTGATGCGGATAATTGCAGACACATTGTTGCCGGGATGAATGAATATCTGTCAGTAGAGCCGGAAGTTTATGCACAACATGATATCCGGGAGAAAATGGCTGCGATTTTTATAAAACGCCTTACCGGAAATAACATGTCTTATGCATGGCTTTGCTTTAGAGCAGGAGATGAGGAAAAACTTCAAGAGGCAGAAAAAATCTGTCTCGGGCAAGGAGATACAGAGGCGTATGATCTGTTGCAAAGGATTGAGAGGAAACGGATCAAAATGGTGAATGACAGTATTGAAATTGACTGGTCTGCCACAGATTATCCGGAAAGTGCAATGCAAAAGTTAGATGAGATGGCCGGACATCTGGATAGTGCAGCAGCATATTGCAGAAAAAGTTCAGAAAATCCGGATTATCTGGTAAGGGAATATTTTGAAATGGCAAGTGAGACTTCCGACATGTTAGATGACCGTGTGGAATGGTGTGCGGCAGATGTACCGATTCCACAGATGGAAAATCTTTATGAAAAAATCAGTCAATTATTTGATCTGGTAATGAAACAAATGCCATTGACTTCCTATATGCCAAAGGAAAAAGAAAAAGCATATCAAAAAATAAGAGATTATTATTCGAAAGATCCTGGTCTGACTTACCGGGGAGAATTTCGCCTGAATCTGAAAAAAGGCTACCAGTATCAGGAACTTTTAAACCAGTTAAGAGAAGATACATCTTTCCATGAAATTGATGATGGAAACAATATGTCTTATGCAGAACTGGCAGAAGAATATGAAAATAACGGAAAAGAGCAGGAAGCGATCGCGTGTTATCAGAAAGTATACGAGGAAGATTTTGCGACGATGGAAGGAATATGTATTCCGGAAAGCCGGGAATATGCAGCGAAAAGTATTGCAGAAATTTACCGGAAAAAAGGTGATATAGATTCTGCCATTCAGACATTAGAAGGAGCTTTTTCTGATACAGAATCGGAAGATATCTGCATAGAGCTGATTGGAATATTAAAAGAACACCAGAAATTGCAAAAAGCCAGACAGTATGCCATTCAATTAAGGCAAAGGATGGATCCTGCACCGGAAAATGCGTATGATACCGGATATATGCTTGCTGCCTGCTATTTTCTGTATTCCATTGAAGAGAATAAGACAGAAAAAACGCAGTTGTGGAAAGAATGTCTGAAATATTATAAGATGCTTGGAACAAATGAAATTGAGGAACATTGCGGTGATTTTCTTGTGGAATATATACAGAAAGAAACCTCTTCCATGGAGGAGGTTTTATCTGTAATAGACAGAGTCCGTGAATATGGAAAAAATAATATCAGAAAAACAATTCTCTGGAATGTCATAAAAAAATATGAGGGAAAGAACCATTTTGAAAAGAATCAGATCATCTGCCTGATAAGGCTGGCGGAACTTTCGAAGGAATATCGTTGCAAAAATATAAAGGAAGGGTTAGAGCTATGCAACCAGGCACAGGATATATACAATAAATACGATCTGAATGATGCGTTTCTTCAAAGCCTTATTTATAAAACAAGGGAAGAGCTTATGAATGAGGGGAATTTTGATTATGAGCAGATCACGCAGATCAGGAAAATGTGTAACTACAGACTGTTAGCAGAAAAACAGATCGCGCAAAAAAAATATACACCGGAAGAACAGATTGAGATATGGAAGGAGGCTGCAAATCAGTATAGCTATATAGAAGATGGAGAAAAGGAAGAAGAGTGTCTTAAAGAAGCAATCAAAATAGCAGAAAAAACATGGGAAAAGATAGAAGCCAGCGAGTTCTGGACGGACTATTCGAGCATGCAGCATGATCTTGTCACATTAGAGATTGATAATGGAAAATTAGAGACAGCAGAACAGAATCTTGCGCTGTTGTACGATAAGACAGCTGCGCATATTTTAGAAAAAAATGTCAAAGAGGATACAACGGATCACTATTGGGATATAGATTATATTGCATTTAAATATGAGGATATAGCAAATATAAATGAAACAATCCGGATATATTTAGCAGCCTTGTATATCCTGCTTGAAAAAAAAACAGATTCCAAAATCCTGACAGACAGGCAAGACGGGATCGGACAGTTGTGCGTGGTACTGCAGCAGTTATTGGAAAAAGAATACGATTCAGATGTAACCAATTCGATCATAGAAGCGAAAAGGCATTTGCAGGAATTTTTGGAGGATACGGCTTATGACCAGGAGAGAGTTTTGCTTTTGCTGCAAAAAATAGCAGAAAAGTATCAGTATAAGGATTTTGAATTTAAACATGACATAAGGCAAAAATAAAAACTGCCACATCGGACAACCCGGTGTGGCAGTTTTTTAATCACTCTTACAAGTAAAAATAGCCGGTTTGGTAAAATGAGCCTGTAAACAAAAACAAGTCTTTAAGAAAAGAGAGGGCATACGTCATGGAAACAGTTCTTTTAATCATTTATGCGGCAGCATCCTACTGGGCAACAAACAAGGTATTGTATGAGGGAAAAGTTGTATTTTACTCTTCCGCTTATGTGCATTACATGAAAAAATTTTTAATAGGAATGATGTTTGGCTGGATACTGATTCCGATTGCGATTTTAAAATGCATTTTTTTCAAATAGATTCGGGATTGGGAATAAGAGCAATCGCAAGATAACAGAAAAGAAGGAGTAAACAGATTATGAAGCAGACAATCGAAGATAAACTGGTGAGTAAGGTAAGCAAAGGAAAATTAAATACAATCCACATAAGCCGTGAAGAGATGGCGGATCTGGTAGATCAGCATTTTATACAAAATGCGGAGACAGAAGAAGAGTACAAACAGATCTGGAAAGTCATAAAAAGAGGAATCCTTTTTGATAAAATGATTTATACAAAAGATGGAAACTATCAGATGCGCTCCTGCTCCAGCCAGGGCGGACACAGCCTGAGAAGAAACATATGGATCTATGATAAGACGGCAGACACCTTTTATCAGTATGATTACTGGACTGGGTTTTATGGAAAATTCAAAAAAATGGTGCGCAGTAAGTTGCAGGAAAAACAGAAATAATAAAAATAGCGATACCCCAGGTTACAGTAGTGGCAGTTTGAACCCGTTACGGTTTAAACTGCTTTACCTGAAATTGTAATTTGCAAGTAGAAATTGCAATGCAATCTATAACTGTAATTTGCAATGCAAACCCAATATAATGAAAGAAATATTTTACATGTGAGGTGATATGCTTGGAAAGTATGACGGAAGTTACTTCGGAAGATCTGGCTGGAGTATATAAGGACCTGGCTGAAACGGTTGGCGTTGAAAATGCTTATAAAATATATAGTCATTTTAAAGGATTACAGTTAATGTTTCCGCTAAAGTTTTATTCGAAGACGTACATAATGCAGCAAATCTGTTCCGAGTATAATGGGAAAAATGTACATGCCCTGGCAAGAAAATACGGGTATTCAGAGAGCAGGGTGAGGCAGATATTGAGGGAAGCAAAAGATGAGATTGTATAAAATTTTAGATTTTATATAAGGCAAAACGAGGGAGGAAGAAATATGAGCAAATCAAAAGTGAACATGCCAAAAGAATTGAAAAGGAAATGCAATATAATCATTCATTCAGCGACTGGTGCATCGGCAGTGGCAGGACTTATACCGATACCAATGTCTGATGCAATACCTATCACAGTAGCACAGATAGGTATGATTATAAAAATAGGTGACTTATTCGATATCTCTTTGTCAGAAGCAGCGGCAAAATCAATTGCTGGAGTTGCATTAACACAACAAGCGGGACGTTCCGTTGCTTCAGGATTGTTAAAAATGATTCCGGGAGTTGGCACGTTAATAGGTGGAATTATAAGTGGATCTACGGCTGCGGCATTAACGGAATTTTTAGGATGGGTAGTAGCTGATGACTTTTTCAGAATGTCACAAGGTGAAGATCCGGAAAATATTGTAGAAGTTGCCAGTGAGTTAAAAGGTTCATTTCAAGATGTAAGATTTAAAAAAGAATGAAGTAAGGGAAAGGTGTAATATGGCTGATAAAAAAACGAGAAAAACAAGAAGTGACTGTACGGTAGGTACATTTGAAAAGAAACAAGGACTTCCGCCGGGAACTTTTCGTAATAGTAATGGACGGGATACCAGATCCGATAAAAGGATAGGAACAATCCGCAAAGAACATAGTGAAAATAAAAAGGGATAGGTGTAATAAAAATATACTTTATGGGAGATGGAAAATTATGTTTGGAAAAAAGAAAAATAGTATCAATAAAGTTGTGGTCAGTTCAAAAGAAGAATTAAAGACAGCAATTAAACGTAAGGAGCCATATATTGAAGTTCAGGGGGATCTGGCAAAGAAGATGAAATGGATGGGGAAACTTTCATCGGTAAAAATCGCTGCAATCATAGCATTACTAACATCGTTAGCAGCAGTGCCGGGAGGTGGCGTATTAACTGTTAGTGCATTAACTGCAGGAGGAGTTGTAGAGGCAGCAGAAGCTAATGTCGCAATTTATGTAATAAGTATATTAGGAATAGCTACCATTATTGGAATATTTAGAGGATATAATGTAGAAGTTGAAACAGGTAAAGTGTCGCTTAGACTTAAGGCAGGAGCCTAATAGAAAAGGGAAAAAGATGAAACAAGGTAAAATAATTCAGGAACCTGAATATTTCAGAAACAGATGCCCATTTTGTTATGAGAAATTGGGAATGAAAGCGACCTGGAAACGAAAAATAAAAAAGGTTTGTTATTGTCCTAATTGCCACAAAAAAATAGACGAAAGGTTTTTAGTTTACTAAACAGAAAAATACCGGAGTTCCATGAAAAGGAGCCCCGGTATTTTTCTGTTTTATGAGTGATCATCCGCCATTTCCGTCGGAGTTGTTGTCTCCGCTGGAATTATCCGTACCACCGGTATCGGCAGGAGTATTATCAGAACTGCCTCCGCCGGAATTATCTGTACCGCCGGTATCGGCAGGAGTGCTATCAGAATTATCCCCACCGGAATTATCCGCAGGCGGCTGTGTCTGCTGGGTATTGTCGGCAGGAGCCTGTGTGCCGCCGGAAGTATCATTATTTACACCTGGAACTGCGGAGAAAGCAGAAGTTCCCTGGTAGGTGGAATTTCCTTCGTTGTGCATTGTACAGGTATTATTCTTAAAATCATCCGTCAGAAGATACGGAGTATCTTCTGTTCCAACCGTTCCGCCAATGACGAATACTCTGGAGGAAATGGAATCTGCCGGGCAGTAACCACCGGCAAGCTGACCGGAAGCATTGCAGATATTTGCAACGATATGATGGTCACAATATTCGGTAGGCTGTGTACCTTCAGCAAAATATTCGGTATAGACCTGACTGCCGCGTGGATCCGCATCACAGACACCGGCGATTGCAAGTTTTCCGGATTCCTTGCAGACCTGGGCTGTAACGATCCCGGATGGCTTTGTGAAATCCTGATATTCCAGATTTTCGTGGATGCGGCTCATAACCGCTTTCCAGATTTTCTTTGGATAAGTGGTCTGACCGCCGGATTGTGGCGAGTTATCATCAAATCCACCCCATACAACACAGGTATAATATGGTGTGAAGCCGGCAAACAATGCATCACGGTTTTTGGTTGTTGTACCGGATTTTCCGGCCTGGGCCATAGAGCTTCCAAAGTAAGCCGGGGTACCGGTTCCCTGAGTCATAACGTCTTTCATGGCATCGGTTAAAAGCCATGCGGTAGTGTCTTTTAAGACGGTGTGTGAGACAGGTTCAGTATTGTCGATCAGTACATTTCCATCATGATCTAAAATTTTAGTGTAGAATTTTGGCTTGATGTAAGTCCCACTGTTGGCGATCGTTGCATAAGCAGCCGTAAGCTCTAAGTTGGTAACACCATGTGTCAGACCGCCAAGTGCTAAAGTCTCATTGGAACTCTCATCCAGACCGACGGTTGTGATGCCGAAATCGCAGATATAATCATATCCGAGGGATGGACCAATCTGTGCTAACGTTTTTACGGTAACGATATTGATGGAGTTAGTGATTGCCTCACGCAGTGTTGTGAAACCGCGATAACGGTTGTCATAGTTGTTAACGGCACCACCCTGACCACTGCCGTAATTGTATGGTGCATCATCCTGAACGGAGGCAAGGGTAAGACCACCGGCATCGAGTGCAGGTGCATATGCGGCAATGATCTTAAAAGTAGATCCCGGCTGTCTTGTGGTATCTGCTGCACGGTTTAAAGTCTTGTTGGCGGTTTTGTCTCCACGTCCGCCGACTAATGCTTTGACATTTCCGGTACTCTGATCAATGATCGTAAGAGCTGCCTGCGGCTGAAGCGTGTAGGTAACGGTTTCACTTCCATTTACGATCGTATCACCGTCTTTCATGATGTCCGTTTTGTACTGTTCAATTGCAGCAGCTGCCTCTTCTTCGGAGTTAAAGTTGATCGAAAAACTCTTGTTGGAAGACTGATAATAGGAAAGCATCGTCTGTTCACTGTAATTCGATATGGAACCGTCGGCAGAGCGGACAGATAAACGATAGGAAAACGATACTTTCGGCGCAGTCGGATAATTGTCCAGATTATTCACTTCATCATCACAGATCGCCTGAATTTCCGGATCCTGTGTAGAGTAGATCGTAAGTCCACCCTGATAAAGTGCTTTGTAAGCCTGCGTCTCAGTGTAGCCTTTCTGCTCCACCAGATCCTGGATGACCTGATCTGTCAGTTCATCAACAAAATAAGAATTAATGCTGTTGGTTTCAGATTCAATGTTGACGAGCTGGATGCGGTCGTAAACATTGTCTGCAACAGCTTCATCGTATTCTTCCTGCGAGATATAACCCTGGTCTTTCATGTTGTTAAGCACTTTCATGCGGCGCTTGGAATTTTCCTGCGGATTGGTAATCGGGTTATATTTGGAAGGATTCTGGGTAATGGCGGCTAAGACTGCACATTCTGATAAAGTAAGATCAGAAACGTCTTTGCCAAAATAACGTTCCGAGGCGACACCGACACCTAAAGTATTTTGTCCGAGGTTGATCGCATTCAGATAATTTTCCAGAATCCAGTCCTTGTCCACTACTTTTTCTAACTGCAGGGCGAGATACTGCTCCTGGAACTTTCGTTCAAACTTGTCAGCCATGGAAGATTCGCTTGTCCAACTGGTAAAGACGGTATTTTTCAAAAGCTGCTGCGTGATGGTACTGGCACCCTCCGAGAAATGAAAACCGGATGCGACACCTTTTACGCCGGCACGAATGATACCTGTTACATCGATACCGTTGTGCTCGTAAAAACGTTCGTCTTCGATGGCAACGAATGCATGCTGCAGATTCTTTGGTATCTCATCGATCGTAACGGCGCGCCGGTTAGAACCCGATGCAACCAATGTGGCAGTCTGGTTGCCATTTGCATCTAAAACCGTGGATAAGAAACCGGTAGGAGTGGCAACAATATCATCGATCGTTGGAGCTGAGGCGATGATTCCGCGAATGACTCCAACACCGGAGCAGGCGCCGATTACCATGACGGCAAATACACATACAAGCAGCGACTTACAAAAAATCACATAAAACTTTTTGCGAATCATGGTACTTTTGGAAGTTAATTCTTTTTCGCGCTTTTGCGTACTTTTCTTTCCATAATTCATGTTAGGTCTCCTTTTTTGTAATAAAAATAAGGTATGAAATTATAATCCTTTTTATAATCAAAATGAACCATCTTCATATTATAGCAAAGAAATGTGTCGGAATAAAGGAAAAACTGAAAATACAGGTGTTCTTCATTTATTTTTAAGAATTGAATTTCAAAAAAAAACATGATACCATAGGAACACGCGAAGAATCAGAGATGAAAATATACCTATTTATATGTAGAAATATCTGACTGATAAAATATAAAAAGTTTTGTGACGAGAGGAATGAGTATGAAAACAGTATATTCCGGTGGAGAGGCAGAGATTGTAGAAAAAAAATCAAGATTTATTGCAACGGTGCGTCCGGTTTCTTCAGAAGAAGAAGCAGTTGCATTTATTGCAGAGATGAAAAAGAAATACTGGGATGCCAGACATAACTGCTCTGCTTTTGTCATTGGAGACAGACAGGAGATGAGCCGCTGCTCGGATGACGGGGAACCGGCACAGACAGCGGGAAGACCGATGCTTGATGTATTGCTGCGGGAAGATATCCACAATGTGGCTGTGGTCGTCACAAGATATTTTGGCGGAGTACTCCTTGGAACAGGCGGACTTGTGCGTGCATATCAGAAATCAGTCCAGGAAGGGCTTGCGGCAAGCGTCATTATTGATAAAAAGGAAGGACGCAGACTGTCAGTGGGAACCGATTATACCGGACTTGGGAAATTACAGTATCTGGTTGCACAAAACGGGCTGACACTCATCGACACCGTTTATACCGAAAAAGTGGAGCTGCTTCTCATGGTTCCATCTGAGATGCAGGAGCAGACCGAAAAAGAAATTATCGAGGCAACCAATGGAAAAGCTGATATTTCCTGGGGTGAAATGGTATTATATGCAATGGTTGAAGGAAAATTGCAAATTTTTTAAAATTTTTTCAAAAAACAGTTGACATTTTTATTTCACTCATATATAATAGCTATTGTTGACGGCGCGAAACGCTAAAAACAAAATAACACAAAGGGCTATCGCCAAACGGTAAGGCAACGGACTCTGACTCCGTCATTTCAAGGTTCGAATCCTTGTAGCCCTGCTAATGAGACCTCAGCAGTGAGAACTGCTGAGGTTATTTTTTTGACCGGGGAGGCGCAACAGCCAGTGGTCACAGACAGAAAATTTCGAATATCCCTACCATAACTCAGAAAAATGTGGTAGCATAACAAAAGAACAAAAACAGTAAAGCAGTTATGGACGTTTCAAATACCCGGAATCGAGGCATCGTATGTATAGTTTTAGCAACCGTGTGCGTTACAGTGAAGTAAATAGTGAAAAGGAACTGACGTTACCGTCATTATTGGATTATCTGCAGGATTGTTGTACGTTTGAGTCAGAGGATTTTGGAGTAGGTGTGGATTATCTTGCAAAAGAACAGGTGGCATGGATCTTATCTTCCTGGGAAATCAAAGTTTACCGATATCCGCAGATGGGACAGCATATTAAGGTCAGTACATGGCCGTATGCATTCCGTGGATTTTATGGGTACCGGAACTTCCGCATTGAGGGAGAAGATGGAGAAATATTTGCAGAGGCAAACTCGGTGTGGGTATTTATGGACACTGAGAAAATACGCCCGGCACGGGTATCGGAACGGATGCAAGAAGTTTATATACCGGAGATCAGGGATGAAATACCGGGAGAATGGGCAGATCGTAAGATCAGTTTACCGGATGAGGCAGTGCAAAAAAGTGTCGAAAAGGAACCGGTACGTGTTTCCCGTTTTTACATTGATACAAACCATCATATGAATAATGGAAAATACATTCTGGTGGCGGAGGAATATCTGCCGGAACAGGTTTTTGTCGGTGGACTTCGTGCGGAGTATCGTAAAGCTGCAATGTTAGGAGATATGCTGTATCCGGTTGTCACGATGGAAGAAAAACAGATTACAGTTACTTTGGCAGATGAAAAAGGGGCGTCATATGCCATCATCTGCTTTCAGATTCAGAAAAAAGAAAGGCAATCATAAAAATGCGATTAGGTGAATATCAGAAACTTGTTGTGATAAAAAAAGTAGAATTTGGCGTTTATCTCGCAGAGCGCATGGAGAATGAAACCCGCGTGTTACTGCCGGAAAAACAGGTGCCGGAAGGAACGAAGATCGGGGATGAACTCCGGGTGTTTCTCTATAAGGATTCTAAGGACCGGCTCATTGCGACGACAAACACACCGAAGCTGACATTGGGAGGTCTTGCGGTGCTGACTGTAAAAGAGGTTGGAAAGATCGGTGCATTTCTTGACTGGGGACTGGAAAAAGATCTGTTTCTTCCATATAAAGAGATGACGGTTAAGGTTCAGCCGGAGGATGAAGTCTTAGTGACATTATATATTGACAAGAGCAGACGTCTGTGTGCAAGCATGAAGCATTTGTATGATCTTCTGTCATTAGAATCACCATATCATACAGGTGATATTGTCAATGGCCGTGTCTATGAGTTCAGTGATAATTTTGGAACATTTGTAGCAGTGGACGATCAGTACTCTGCGATGCTGCCGGCTTTTGAAGATCACAGTATGCTGCGTATCGGTGATGTCATTGAGGCGACTGTGACCAATGTAAAACCGGACGGAAAGTTAGATATTACTATGCGCCAGAAAGCATATCTTCAGATGGACGCAGATGCCGAAAAGGTAATGCAGGTCATTGAGGAATTTGCGGGCGTGCTTCCGTTTACAGACAAATCTTCCCCGGAAGTCATCAAAAGGGAGATCGGACTCAGCAAAAATGCATTTAAGAGAGCGGTTGGAAGACTTTATAAAGAGCGCAGGATTGAGATCAATGAAAAATCGATCCGTAAAATTGATTAATTCAAAAGCATATGCTATGATAGGAAAAAATTGACAGAAAGAAGGAGAATCTTATGAAAAAAGTCATCAGCACAGACAAGGCTCCGGCAGCAATCGGACCTTATTCACAGGCAATCGAAGTAAACGGAATGGTTTATACATCAGGTATTATTCCGGTCGTACCGGAAACCGGTGAGATCCCGGAAGGTTCTGTGGCACAGGCAAAACAGGCACTGACTAACCTTTCAAACCTGTTAGAAGCAGCTGGAACCAGTATGGCAAACGTTGTTAAAACAACTGTATTTATCAAAGAGATGAACGACTTCGGGGCAATCAATGAAGTATATGCAACATTTTTTGACGGAGCATTTCCATCCAGAAGCTGTGTGGAAGTTGCACGCCTGCCAAAAGATGTCATGCTTGAGATCGAAGCTATCGCTGTAAAATAAAAAGCAATGGATTACACGTTGTGTAAGCAGATCTGTTACCATAGGTTAACATGAAAAATCCCGGTACAAATGGATATGTTTCCATCTGTATCGGGATTTTTCCTATTTTGCCGGCACAACATATAATCCGTGAATATATATTGTTTAAATGTAGACGTCAATATTTCCGCCAAGTCCCGGTGTTACGGAACGTTCCATCATCTGAACCATAGCGGTGCCCATCTCCTGTGTCATATCAAGCTGCTGACTTAATAATTCGGTTGAAACGGCATAGGAAAGACTGGTCTGGCTGACGGAAGAACCTGCGTCGTAGGACTGTAATGCACTAAGTGCCGGTGTCATACCTGAAATATCCATGCTGCACCTCCTGAAAACTTAATTGTGACCTTATTATGACAATAATCAACATAAAAAACAAGCTTTTTATGAGAAAAGACAATGATTTTCCGGAAAAAAACAATGTTTTTCCTGGAAATATGATGATTTTTCGCTGTTTTATTTGAAAAATTGAATAAAAAGGAATGTAATATTTTAGTAAAATTCACGATGAATACAGGTTGACATGGAAATATGCCTTTGTTATAATAATCGTGTAATAAATGTAATAAATTCGTAACAAACAATAAAAACAGTGTTAAGCTGTTTTTTATTGTGGAAAACATGAGAACTCAGTTGGAGGCTTTTCGTAAATGAAGAAGAGAATGGTAAGAATTACAGGCTGTCTTTTAGCAGGAGCGTTATCCATTGGCAGTTTTGGATTAAATACATATGCAGCTCCGGTCGCAGGCGTTTCAAGTGTGACTGCAGTTGAGATCGCAGAGGGACAGACTCCGGCAGCAGGTGTTTCACAGGCACTGGCACAGTGTCTTGCGGACAGCAATGATGCAGCAGCCCAGAAGGCAGCAGAGCAGGCAGAGCAGGTCAGTGAGAATGATACACCGGTTGTTGCTTCGGAATATACAGATATTGCAATCGCGCAGGTAGATAATTATGTAAATGTTCGTTCAGAACCAAATACGGACAGCGAGGTACTTGGAAAGCTGTATAACAATTCCGCAGGAACAATCCTTGAAACAACTGATAATGGTTGGTATCGTATCAAGTCCGGTAATGTTGACGGATATGTAAAATGTGAATATGTAGTACCAAATGATGAAGAACTGGCAAAAAGAGTCAGCACAAAATATGCTAAAGTTAATACCACAACACTTCATGTAAGAACAGAGCCGTCTACAGATGCAAGCATTCTGACACAGGTACCGGTTGGTGATGATCTGGTTGTTATTGATGATGAATCTGTAGAAGACTGGGCTAAAGTAACAACAGAAGAGGGTGACGGCTGGGTACATAAAGATTATGTAGATTTCAACATTGAGTTTGTACAGGCAGAGTCGAAGGAAGAAGAAAAAGCAAGACTTGCAAAAGAAGAGGCAGAGCGTGAGGCAGCTGATGCAGCAGCAAATGCAGCAAGAAAGAAAGCTGACAGGAAGTCATCTTCTTCAAAGAGCTCTGGAAGTTCAAAGAGTTATGCGTCAGCAGGAAGCTCAAATGGACAGGCAGTTGCAAGTTATGCATCACAGTTTATCGGTAATCCTTATGTATACGGTGGAACCAGTCTGACAAACGGGGCAGACTGCTCCGGTTTCGTTATGAGTGTATATGCAGCATTTGGCGTAGGACTTCCACATTCTTCCAGCGCATTAAGAGGTGTTGGATACGAGGTAAGTCTTTCTAATGCACAGCCGGGAGATATTGTATGCTACAGTGGTCACGTTGCTATTTATGTCGGTGGCGGCACGATCGTTCATGCAAGTACACCGTCTAGCGGTATCAAGTTCTCTAATGTAAATTACAGAAGTCCGATCTGCGTAAGAAGAATTTTCTAATTCATAAATATGAAGAATAGCTATTGTCTTAGGACGATAGCTATTTTTTTTCACTCATAGCCTCAAAAGCAGTCTCTGTCCTGTGAATTAAAAAGGTTTTTTTGTTCTTTGCAGAATATACAACATGCACAAAATATCGGGGCACAAAAAAGTAATAAACAAAGAAGAAAAGTTATCCCAAAAGTTGTCCACTGCTAAAATGCACTTAAAACGTGGAAAAATAAAGTTATACACGAAGTTATCCACGTTATCCACATTTTTTATCCCCAAAAGAGTGGTTTACATAGTAAAAAAACCGAATGTTTGTTTTGTGTAGAAATCATAAAGTTTGCAATAAAATGAAAAACTGTGGAAAACATATTGACATTTCAAATATGAAAAAAGATGAAAACATTAAGGAAAATGTCTGACAATTCAGAAAAGATATCTAAAAAAAGGAAAATGTAAAAATAGAGGTTGACATTTCAAAAAAGAGTGTTAAACTATGTGGCATACAGATAAATAGAACAAATGCAGTGAACAGAATACCGTTATTGGAAGGCAATGCATCACAGAGAGTCATTGGCAGGTGGAAAATGACATGCATCTTTTGATAATATCCTCTGCGAGCAGTACGCTGAAAGCCATGAGGTCAGTAAGCGGCACCGGAACTCTCCCGTTACAGAGAGACCTGTTAGGGATATTTGTACAAAGGCAAGTGGACAGATATATGACGGGGCAGAGAGGTCATGGAAACATGGCAAGAAAAGTGGTATCGCGGAAGTACAGGCTTTCGTCTTTTGGATGTGTGAACATCAGAAAGACGAAAGCTTTTTTTAATTCATAGGAAATTACATCCTATGAATTAAAAAGCCCTCCGGGCGGGATGCGCATCCCGCAGAGTAGAAGTTAGCTATAAACAGCACCGCTCGAGCGCGAAAGAGTCGCAAGCGACTCTTTGTTCTTTATGACAATAGAATGTTTGCAGAGCAGCAATTTATTGTCATGAATAAAAAATTGCACTGAAAATTGTTTATCTGAAAAAAAGAAAGGAGTTGTCTGCAATCTGCAGACGGTAAATGGTTATGAATGGATTAGTAATTGTTTTAATCGGTATTGTAGCGCTTTCGGCAGGATATCTGCTGTATGGAAGATGGCTTGCAAAAAAATGGGGGATCGACCCAAAGGCAAAGACACCTGCCTACACACATGAGGATGGGCAGGATTATGTACCGTCATCAAAATTTACCGTATTTTCACATCAGTTTTCATCCATCGCAGGAGCAGGACCTGTCACCGGACCGATCTTGGCATCCGTGTTTGGCTGGGTACCGGTTCTGTTGTGGCTGATCATCGGTGGATTATTCTTTGGTGCTGTGCAGGATTTTGGCGCACTGTATGCATCTGTCAAGAATGAAGGAAAATCGATGGGAATGATCATCGAAAAATACATCGGTAAGACAGGGCGTAAATTGTTTATGCTGTTCTGCTGGCTGTTTACACTGCTTGTTATCGCAGCATTCACGGATATGGTAGCCGGAACATTTAACGGTGTCGGACTTGACAGCGCAGAAACCGCTTATGCAAACTCAGCAGCAGCTTCCATTTCCATGCTGTTTATCGTGGTAGCTGTTATCTTCGGTGTGATTCAGAAACATGTTGGAAAAATGAACGAGTGGGTCAAAGCGGTCGTTGCAATCGCTCTTTTGATTGCAATGTTTGCAGTTGGTATGAAACTTCCAATCTATGCTTCAAAGACAGCATGGATCTACATCATCATGGCATACCTATTCCTTGCATCCGTACTTCCGATGTGGCTTTTAATGCAGCCTAGAGATTACATGACAACATTTATGCTGCTCGGTATGATCATCGGTGCAGTTGTTGGTGTTGTTGTTGCACATCCGCAGATGCAGTTAAATGCATTTAATGGTTTCAATGTAAATGGAAGTGGATTATTCCCGACATTATTTGTAACGATCGCATGTGGTGCAGTTTCCGGTTTCCACAGTCTTGTATCTTCCGGAACTTCCTCAAAGACGGTCAGCAATGAAAAAGATATGCCGATGATCGGTTATGGTGCAATGGTAGTGGAGTCATTACTTGGTATCGTGGCACTTGTCGTTGTTGGAGCAGTTGCAGTTGGTGGAACAAAACCGGAAGGAACACCGTTTGCAATCTTCTCTTCCGGTGTTGCAGGGTTCTTAGAGAAACTTGGTGTACCGGTTCAGGTTGCAACCGTATTTATGACCATGTGTGTATCGGCACTTGCACTTACCTCACTTGACTCCGTGGCAAGAATCGGACGTATGTCTTTCCAGGAACTGTTTTACGGTGAAAGCACAGATCCGAAACAGATGACACCGGCACAGCGTGTACTGACAAATAAATATTTTGCAACTGTGATCACATTATTCTTTGGATATCTTTTGACACTTGGCGGATACAGCAATGTATGGCCGCTGTTTGGATCTGCAAACCAGCTGCTTGCTGCTATGGTACTGATCGCACTGGCTGTATTCTTAAAGACGACGGGAAGAACCGGATGGACACTTTACATACCGATGTTTGTGATGTTAGCAGTTACATTTACCGCACTGGTACAGAAAACAATTGCTCTGGCAGCAAATATTGCGGCACACAACGCAACATTCTTAGTAGATGGATTACAGCTGATCGTTGCACTTCTTCTTATGATATTAGGTGTTCTGGTTGCATACAGCTGCTTAAAGAAATTGTTTACAACAACGAAAAATTCGGAACAGAAATAAAAGCTAAGATCAGTATTTCTTGAAATATTACACCATGTTTGATATACTGTTCGCGTATATTTTTTCAATATATGGAAATGAATATGGGTGTAAAATGATTAAGAAAATAGATATTCTTGGAATACAACTGGACAATTACACAGTGCGGGAAGCAATCATGCGCGTGGAAGCCTGGTATGATAATAACATGTTAAATGTGATTGAGATGGTTTCCATGCAGATGCTGACTGAGTCAGAATCAGATCCTGTGTTAAAAGAGGTTATTTCTTCTCTTGATCTGGCAGTGATCGGAGAAAAAGGCATTCTGCAGGCGGCTGGAGTCGATACGATGCAGCGGATCCGCGAGACAGAAGAAAATGATTTTTCAGATGAATTTTTGAAACGTGTGGAGCGCAACCGCAAATCTGTTTTTATTATTGGAGAGACACAGGGAGCTGTTGATGAATTTACACAGGAACTCAGAGAGGAATACCCGAAACTGGTGTTAGCAGGGGCGGCGGCAACGGAAAACTGTGTCGGAGATCTCGAGGGTGTGATCAATGAAATGAATGCGGCGACGCCGGATGTGATCATTTCAATCATTCCATCTCCGGGACAGGAACATTTTCTTGTGGAACACCGCGACAAGATCAATGCCAATTTATGGTATGGAATCGGCGGATTTGAGGTTCACCGGAAAAGATCGAGAATCAAAGGTTTTTTCTGGAATCTGATCCACCGTGTCAGATTAAAAAACAGTATTGAAAAATATGAAAGCTGAGGTTCGGTATGCAGAAGTTTTTTTATAAGAGATCTCCGGTCTGGGATTATATCCTCATGCTTGTGGGAACCGCACTTATTGCAGTAAGTATTCAGTGCGTGTATGATCCGGTCAGCATGGTAACAGGAGGTTTTACCGGTCTTGCGATCATTATCAAAGATGTGACAGGGTATCTGATTCCGGGTGGAATTCCTCTGTGGCTGACGAACCTTGTACTCAATGTGCCGCTTTTTTTGGCAGCTTTAAAGATCAAAGGAAAACGTTTTATATGGAGAACGATCGTTGGAACATTGTTACTTTCTCTCTGGCTCTATATACTGCCGCTTGTGGATCTTACCGATGGTGATTATGTACTTGCAGCAATTTTTGGCGGCTGTATCGGCGGTGTCGGAATGGGCCTTGTACTGCTTGCAAAATCAACGACCGGTGGAACAGAGATGGTCGCGACGCTGATCCAGCATTATTATAAACATTATTCTGTGGTGCAGATCATACAGTTTTTAGATGGTGCAGTCGTAGTTGCCGGATTATTTGTATTTGGTGTACACGCAGTATTGTATGCGATCGTTGCGATCTTTGTGACGAGCAAGGTATCAGATGCACTGATGGAAGGCTTGAAATTCTCAAAAGCAGCATTTATCATTACGGATCACTATGAACAGGTGGCAAAACGTATCATGACGGAGTTAGAACGCGGTGTTACAGGACTTCGGGCAAAGGGCATGTATTCCGGTGCAGAAAAATGTATGCTTTACTGCGTAGTATCTAAAAAAGAGATTGTGCAGGTAAAAGAGATCGTAAGGGAAGTAGATCCGGATGCGTTTGTGATCGTTTCCGATGCGCGGGAAGTGCTCGGTGAAGGATTTCAGGAACAGATGTCATAAATTTTTTCTTTGTGAACTATGTACACTGTAAAAAATAGGAAAAAAGCAGTATACATTGAGGAAGTGCATAAAAAATATGCATTTCCTCTTTCTTTTTTTGCTGTTTTGCATTAAAATAGAATCTAGGTATTTTTGAGTGGGGACAATGGGTATATTTTTATTGTGAAAGTTGCCCATGCGTGCAATGGAGGTTATGCACTGTGGCATAGGATCATTCGGACAGTTGACAGCTGCAGCAACCTGATTTGCCGGGTGTGTTTCAAATGAAACGAAGATAGAAGGAGTGGAGCTTATGATTTCAAATCAGATACTTCAAAATACGATTGACGGGTTAAAAGGGATTACCCGCATTGATTTATGCATTATCGATGTAGAGGGGAAGGTGCTGGCTGCTACATTTCCGGAAGCAGACAAATATATGGAGCCGGCGCTTGCATTTGTGGAATCTCCTGCAGACAGCCAGGTTGTAAACGGCTATCAGTTTTTTAAGGTGTTTGACGATCATCAGTTAGAATATATCCTGCTTGCCAATGGCGACAGTGATGATGTCTATATGGTGGGTAAAATTGCCAGTTTCCAGATCCAGAATCTTCTGGTAGCATATAAAGAGAGATTTGATAAAGACAACTTTATCAAGAACCTGCTTTTGGATAACCTGCTTTTAGTTGATATTTATAACCGTGCAAAAAAGCTGCATATCGATACAGAGGTCAGACGTGTTGTGTTTATCGTGGAGACCAACCGCGACAAAGACGGCAATGAACTGGAGCGCATCCGTGGCATTTTCGGTGGAAAGACCAAAGATTTTGTCACAGCAGTGGATGAGAAAAATATCATTGTTGTAAAAGAAGTAGGGGAGAATGAAGGATACGAGGAGATGAATAAGACCGCAGAGGTCATTGTGAATCTGTTCCGCTCTGATTCGGACAGCGATGTGCATGTGGCATATGGTACGATCGTCGGAGAGATCAAGGAAGTATCACGTTCTTATAAAGAAGCAAGAATGGCACTTGACGTAGGGAAGATCTTTTTTGAAGAAAAAGATGTCATCGCTTACTCAACACTTGGAATCGGACGTTTGATTTATCAGCTCCCGATCCCGCTCTGTAAGATGTTTATCAAGGAGATCTTTGACGGGAAATCACCGGATGAGTTCGATGAGGAGACACTTACAACGATCAATAAGTTCTTTGAGAACAGTCTGAATGTTTCAGAGACTTCCAGACAGCTTTATATCCACCGTAACACGCTGGTATATCGTCTGGACAAGCTGCAGAAGGCAACCGGACTTGATCTGCGTGTGTTTGAAGATGCTATTACATTTAAGATCGCACTTATGGTAGTAAAATATATGAAGTACATGGAGTCATTGGACTACTAGAAATGGAGAAGCACTATGATTAAGTTAGAACATGTCAGCAAGTCGTACTCCGCGGGAATACCTGCGCTTAATGACGTGAGTCTTAACATTGAGGAAGGAGAATTTGTATTCATCGTCGGGGACAGTGGTTCTGGAAAATCTACGCTGATCAAGCTTTTGTTGAAGGAACTTGAACCGACGGAGGGTACGATCACGATAAACGGTCAGAAATTAAATAAGATCAGGCGAAGACAAATCCCGAAATTCCGTCGTAAGATCGGCGTGGTATTTCAGGATTTCCGCTTGTTAAAGGACCGCAATATTTACGATAATGTCGCATTTGCCCAAAAGGTCATCGGAGAGTCCACACGTTCCATCAAAAAGAATGTACCACTGATGCTTTCCATGGTAGGACTGGCAGCAAAGTATCGTTCTTATCCCAAACAGTTATCCGGTGGTGAGCAGCAGAGAGTTGCAATCGCAAGGGCACTGATCAATAAGCCAAAGATCCTGCTTGCGGATGAGCCGACCGGTAATCTCGATAACAATAATGCCTGGGAGATCATGAAACTGATGGAGGAGATCAATAACAATGGCACAACGGTTGTCGTTGTTACACATAACCTTGAAATCGTAAAAGCCATGAACAAACGTGTCATCACCATGCAAAAGGGTGTGATCGTGGATGACAGTGATACAGCCAGCAGTATTGTGACAGGCGATAATGCCATCAGCCGCAGCCTGACTGAGCGTGATGTATTAAAACGCGAGGGGGACTACGATTATGAGGATTAGTACTTTTTTCTATACGATTAAACAGGGACTTGTCAACATCTGGAAAAATAAAATGTTTTCGCTTGCATCCATAGCGACGATGACGGCCTGTATTTTTCTGTTTGGTCTGTTCTATTCGATCGTGACCAACTTCCAGGCGATGGTAAAGGATGCGGAATCCGGTGTTGCAGTCACAGTATTTTTTGATGCGGGCATCTCAGAACAGCGCATTGAGGAAATCGGTGATCTGATCAAGCAGCGTGTTGAGGTATCACATTGCGAATATACATCTGCAGATGAAGCGTGGGAAAGTTTTAAAGATGTTTATTTTGATGGAAATGAAGATGCTGCTTCAAGTTTTGCAGGCGATAATCCGCTTGCCAATTCAGCAAGCTATTCCATTTATATGAATGATATATCAATGCAGAGTACGCTGGTAACTTATTTAGAGTCTATAGATGGAATCCGTTCAGTAAAGCAGTCGGAGATGGTTGCGCACACACTGACCGATTTTAACAGTCTGATCGGTTATATTTCCGCGGGTATCATTCTGATCCTGCTCGGTGTTGCGGTCTTCCTGATCAGCAATACGATTACAGTCGGTATTTCCGTGCGCCGTGAAGAGATCGGTATCATGAAACTGATCGGTGCGACAGATTATTTTGTCCGGGCACCGTTTGTTGTTGAGGGAATTGTGATCGGACTGATCGGAGCGGCGATCCCGCTTGGCATTTTGTATGTTTTATATGAGAAGATCATATTATATATTGGAGATAAGTTTAAATTTATCAGCAATATGATCCAGTTTTTAAGTGTGGACCAGGTATTCCACACATTGGTTCCTGTGGCACTGTTACTTGGTGTTGGTATTGGATTTATCGGAAGCCGGATTACGATCCGCAAACATTTAAAGGTATGATAATTAATAAAAGGCAATGGATACACAGGATAACGGCGGTATTGCTTATTGTGATGACCGGCATGGCTGCCACAGTGCAGATGACGTCAGCAGCAGAAAACAGCAGCGCAAAAAAAAGTGAAAATACATCCACTTCTTTAAAAGAGGCACAGCAGGAAAAAGCGGCTTTGGAAAAAGCTCTGGAAAAGGCAAAACAGACGATAAACGAGCTAAAAGAGTCCAAGGGAGATGTGCAGGCAAAAGTAAATGATCTGAATACGCAGCTCATGAATATTTCGAGCCGGATCACAGCTTTAGAAAACCAGCTTGCACAGAAAAATCAGGAGCTGACAGAGAAGAAGGATCAGATCGAGGACACAAAAGACCAGCTTGAAGATGCAAAAAAGCAGGAAGAGCAGCAGTATACGGACATGAAAGTGCGCATACAGTTTATGTATGAGAATGCACAGGAGTCTTACTTTGAGGCACTTTTTGATTCGGAAAGTTTTTCGGATTTTTTAAATTCTGCTGAGTATATCATACAGATCCAGGAATATGACCGGAAAAAGCTAAAGGAATATCAGGAGACGGTTGCCTATATTGACGGCGTGGAACAGCAGTTAGAAGAAGACTATGCCACGTTAGAGGAAATGAAAAAAGAAGTGGAGCAGGAGAAAGCCTCTGTGGAGCAGGAAAAGGCTTCAGTTGCAGCGCTTATGAAGCAGCGGGAGACGGAACTTGCCGGAATTGAGGGAAACATTGATTCTGCACAGAGCGACGCGGATTATTATGCTGCGGAGATTCAGGCGCAGGAGGAGATCATTGCCGAGATCAGGCGCATTGAGGCAGAGAAGGCTGCTGCCGGTAAACAGGATAACCATTATACCGGAGGTGTGTTTACCTGGCCGTGTCCGAGCAGTACGCGTGTGACCAGTGATTATGGAACGCGTGTGTCGCCGATGGGAGGCGCTTCTTCCAATCATAAAGGAATTGACATCGGTGCGTCCGGAGGCGCTGCGATCGTGGCTGCGGCGGATGGAACGGTTACGACTGCGGCTTACAGCAGTGCTGCCGGTAACTATGTGATGATCGATCATGGCGGCGGATTGTATACCGTATATATGCATGCATCTGCACTTCTTGTTTCGCCTGGACAGACGGTTTCAGCAGGACAGACGATCGCACAGGTCGGAAGTACCGGTATTTCTACTGGAAATCATTTACACTTTGGTGTATCATTAAACGGAAGCTATGTCAGCCCGTGGAGTTATCTGGGCAGATGATGCGGATGTTTTTGGGACTGCCGCAATGCGCGGTGGTCCTTTTTAAATTGGTTGGATTTGGGTGTCAAAAGGTGGCTTTTAATTTTGGGATTGTCAAATTGTGAACCACCTTTTGACATCCAAATCCTTATAAGAGAGTAGGGTTTGTGTAGTAGGACAGCGAATTTTCACATATGAATGATATGATAAGTAATGTGGAGTGTAGTATAAAAGGCAATATAAAATAAAAATGTGGCTGGTCACACAACAGGTGGGAATAGCGGTGTAAAACGGCAGCAAAAACGGCAGCATAAAAACAGCGCAGGAATGGAGACAGAATATGGAAAATAAAAATGAGCAGCAGGTTTCGGAGATTATGCCAGAGCCAATCGAAGAACCGAAGAAAAGCAAAAAAGGACAGATGGCAAAAGGTGTGGCCTGCGGTATTGCAGGAACGATTTTAGTTGGATTTGTCGCACTGAACGTGGTCACTAAAATAACGGGAACGAAAATTTACATAACGAATGCAACCGCTAAGACAGATTCAATACTGGATACAAAAACAGTTCAGAAGATCAATGAACTGAAGGCATACACGGATATGTATTATTATGATAATGTGGATGATACCGAATTAAAAGATGGACTGTATGAAGGGATGATCAGCGGGCTTGGAGATAAATATTCCGTCTATTATAATGAGGAAGATTACAAACAGATGCAGGTGAGCACTACCGGACAGTATTACGGAATTGGTGCAGGCCTCAGACAGGATCCGGATACCATGGTGGTATCCATTTCAAAAATATATGAGGGAACACCTTCCGATGAAGCCGGACTGCTTGCAGATGACGTGATCACTTCGGTCGACGGAACAGATGCGACCAGCATGGAAGTGACAGAGCTGGTAAAACTGATCCGTGGCGAGGAGGGAACATCGGTACATTTGGAGGTATATCGTCCTTCAACCGGGGAAAATCTGTCCTTTGACGTGGAGCGCAAAAATGTGACACTGCCGAGCGTATCTTCCCAGATGCTTGGTGATAACATCGGTTATATTCATATCGATTCTTTTGAAACAGAAACAGCAGACCAGTTTGAAAAAGCTGTGGCAGAATTAGATAGCGAGGGGATGAAAGCGCTTGTTCTGGATGTGCGCTATAACGGCGGCGGACTTGTTACCGCTGTTGTACAGATTTTAGATGATATTCTTCCTGAGGGTACGGTTGTGTATACAGAGGATAAAAATGGTCACCGTGAGACTTATACATCAAGCGGGGATACTTACATGGAGTATCCTCTGGCGGTTCTTATCAATGAGGACAGTGCAAGTGCATCCGAGATTTTAGCCGGAGCAATCAAGGACTATGAATATGGAACACTGATCGGAACGACAACATTCGGAAAAGGAATTGTTCAGACCATCTTCCCGCTTGAGGACGGAGATGCGGTGAAACTTACCACAGCAAAATATTTTACACCGAATGGAAATTATATCCATGGAGTCGGAATTGATCCGGATATTGAACTTGAATATGAATATCTCAATCCGGATGGAACAGAATATGATGTGAAATATGACAACCAGATCCAGAAAGCAGTGGAAGTACTCACGGAGGAATTAAGCGGAAAATGAATAAAACAGTAATGCGGCTGATTCTGGGAATCATGCTGGCAGGCTGGATGATCATCATATTTTGGTTTTCCAATCAGCCGGCGACGGAATCTTCCGAGATCAGCGGTACGATCTCTTACCGTCTGGTCGAAGATACAGATGAAATTTTTAACTGGGGACTGACGACAGACCAGATTGGAAATATTGCAGGAAACATTGAGTATCCCATCCGGAAAGCTGCACATATGACAGAATATGCGATTTTAGGATGGCTTGCATTTGCATTTTCAGGAACATTTGAAATGAGACAGAAAGTGCATTATATCGCGGCACTTGGATTTGCCTTTTGCTATGCATCGACAGATGAGTTTCATCAGCTGTTTATCCCGGGGCGTTCCGGACAGTTTACGGATGTCTGCATTGATACGGCAGGAGCCGCGATCGGTCTTTTACTGCTTGCGATTCTCTTAAAAATAGGGAGAAGGCATTGCGCAAAAAGCGCGCATACTTTACAATAGAAACAAATCTTAAATATCAGAAAGAGGTGATACTGTGGTAGAACTTGATCAATTTAAAGTGACCCTGAACACATACAGGGAACCGCTGCAGGAAGTGAGGGATTCACTTTGACCTGGCTAATAAAGAGCAGCGGATCCAGGAATTAGAAAGGGAAATGGAGGCCCCAAATTTTTGGGATGATCCGGTCGTTTCCCAGAAAAAAATGAAAGAATTAAAGAGCATGAAGGATGATGTCGCAACTTATGCATCCTTAAAGACAGAATTTGAGGATATTGAGACATTGATCGAGATGGGATATGAGGAAAATGATGCTTCCCTGATCCCGGAGATCCAGGAAATGCTCGATGAATTTACGAAGACCTATGAGGGTATCCGTATCAAGACTTTGTTATCCGGGGAATATGATTCGGATGGTGCGATCGTCTCACTGCATGCAGGAGCCGGAGGCACGGAGTCCTGTGACTGGGCGGCAATGCTTTACCGCATGTATACAAGATGGGCATCGGACAAAGGATTTTCTGTGGAGGTTTTAGATTCCCTTGACGGGGAGGAAGCCGGTATTAAATCCATCACATTCCAGATCAATGGAGAAAATGCATACGGTTATATGAAATCCGAAAAGGGTGTACACCGTCTGGTGCGAATTTCACCGTTTAACGCGGCGGGTAAGCGTCAGACTTCGTTTGTATCCTGCGATGTCATGCCGGATATCGAGGAAGATCTTGACGTTGAGATCAATGAGGACGATCTGCGGATCGATACCTACCGTTCAAGTGGTGCCGGTGGACAGCATATCAATAAGACATCTTCCGCAATCCGTATTACGCATATTCCGACCGGAATCGTGGTACAGTGCCAGAATGAGCGTTCCCAGTTCCAGAACAAGGATAAGGCAATGCAGATGTTGAAGGCAAAACTGTATTTGTTAAAGCAGCAGGAAAATGCGGAAAAAGCTGCAGATATCCGTGGAGAGGTAACGGAGATCGGTTGGGGTAACCAGATCCGTTCTTATGTTATGCAGCCATATACGATGGTAAAAGATCACAGAACCGGTGTAGAAACCGGAAATGTAGACAGCGTCATGGATGGAAAGATTGATATTTTTATCAATGGTTACCTGAAATGGCTTTCACTTGGATGCCCGAAGGGACTTGGAGGAGACGATGAGTAAGGGAACGGTCACGCTCCTTGTGATTGTCTTTGTTGTCTGCATATCCTGTGGCGCGGGATATGCGGCATACCGGATCGTGCGGGAAAAACTGCGTAGATTGTCCCGCATGGCGTTTGGCACAGATTCCATCACAGAGGGATTAGAACAACAGGCAAAAGAGCTTGCGGTAACACCGAAATCCGTTTCTGCGATGACACGGATTTTTCTGCCGCAGATCCAGAGGGATTTTCCTGATTTTCATATCGAACAGTTTAAGGATAAAGTGGAAAATGCACTCATGCTGGCATTGCAGGCAATCTCTGCCGCAGATGCCGGCATTTTTGAAAGACAGATAAAAGATGGCGTTTCGGAAGAATTTTTAGCGCAGATCAAAAACAGAATCCGTGAAAATGAGACGGAGGCAGTCACAGAGCACTACGAACAGATACAGATTCATCAGACAGAGATTGCCAATTATGAGAAAAAGCAGGGTACCTGTATGATTACATTCCAGAGTGCAGTCGGGTATCTGCATTACTGTGAAAAAGCGGGAAAAGTCTTAAGCGGCAGTAAAGAGCTGACGGAACAGACCAGATATAATGTACAGCTTATGTATATTCAGAATGAAAAACTTGCAGGAATGGACAATGCAGTCGGAACTACCTGCCCGAACTGCGGTGCGCCGATCACAAATCTCGGCGCAGCTTACTGTGAGTACTGTGGTTCGGCGGTGACGCTTTTGAACCTGAAAGTATGGACATTACATAGTTTTGATGAGACGGACTATCATCATTCATAACAAATGGTGGAAAACAATGGAGGAAAATCCTCTGCTTCTGCAAAGGCAGTCGCATTTTGCTCCGCAAAACAAGGAGGATTAATTATGGGAATTATCAGAGCAATTACGCAGGCGATCGGCGGAGGTCTTGCCGATCAGTGGTTAGAAGTTTACGAAGCAGATGACATGGGGGACAACACTGTCTTTACGAGCGGTGTGCTGATCCGAAAAGGACAGAACCGGAAGGGAACGCCGGATACGGTCAGCAACGGTTCGATCATTCATGTGTATGACAATCAGTTCATGATGCTCGTAGACGGTGGAAAGATCGTAGATTACACGGCAGAGCCGGGATATTATAAAGTGGATAATTCATCCATGCCATCCATGTTCAACGGTGAATTTGGAGAATCTTTAAAAGAAACATTCAATCGTTTCAAATTCGGCGGACAGACGCCGACGATGCAGAAGGTATTTTTTATCAATCTGCAGGAGATCAAAGGAATCAAATTCGGTACCAGAAATCCGATCAATTATTTTGATAATTTTTATAACGCAGAATTGTTTTTGCGTGCACATGGAACTTATTCCATCAAAGTCACCAATCCGCTGCAGTTCTATGCGGAAGCCATCCCGAAAAATCAGGATCATGTGGAGATCTCATCCATCAATGAACAGTATCTGTCCGAGTTTTTAGAGGCACTGCAGGCATCTATCAACCAGATGTCAGCGGACGGGACCAGAATTTCCTATGTGACTTCAAAAGCAAGAGAACTTGGAAAGTATATGGCGAATACGCTCGATGAAGAGTGGAACCAGATGCGCGGTATGGAGATCCAGAGTGTCGGTATTGCGAGCGTATCTTATGATGAGGAGTCCCAGAAACTCATCAACATGAGAAATGAGGGCGCAATGCTCGGTGGTGACTTCAATGTAATGCGCGGTATGGCAGTCAAAAATCTGACCGAGGGTGTGCGTGATGCAGGAAGCAATGCAGCAGGAGCCATGAACGGGTTTATGGGAGTCGGCATGGGCATGAATGCGATGAACCAGACGTTGTCAGGACTTGGCGCACTTCAGACACCGCAGGATCAGCAGGGGCAGATGTATGGAAATGCAGCACAGAGCCAGATGGCAGGAGGCATGAATCAGGGGCAGAATGCGGGAGCCATGAACCAGAGCCAGCCAAATCCGGCAGGCAGTGCAGCGGGCACATGGACCTGTGAGTGCGGCCGCACCAACACGGGAAAATTCTGCAGTGAATGTGGAAAACCGGCGCCTGCACCAAAGAATGAGTGGACATGTGAATGCGGCCATGTCAATACAGGAAAATTCTGCAGTGAGTGTGGAAAACCGGCACCGGCAGCAGAGTGGACGTGTGAATGTGGTCAGGTCAACAAAGGAAAATTCTGCAGTAACTGTGGAAAAGCGAGGGACTAATTATGGCAGTGATCAGTTTTAAATGTCCAAATTGTGATGGAGAACTGATTTTTGATCCTTCCACACAAAAGTATAAATGTGAATATTGTTTCAGTCTGTTTTCACAGGAAGAGTTAGATGCCATGAAGCCGGCACAGACGACGGAACCTCAAAATGCAGATGCTGCGGGCGCAGGAAAAGCATCAGGTAAACCGGAGGATAAGAAGCAGAGCCAGCCGGGAAATAAAGCAGGTAGTGGAGCAGAAAAAGATAACACGGAAAATAAAGAGTCAGATAAAGAAGCGGGGAAGGAAGCTGATGCAGTGACCTATACCTGTCCGAGCTGTGGTGCACAGATTGTGACGGATGCCACTACAGCGGCGACTTTCTGTTATTATTGCCATAATCCGGTCGTGCTTGGCGGACGGCTGGAAGGTAAATTCCTGCCGGATCAGGTGATTCCGTTTTCTGTGTCGCGGGAAGATGCAGAAAAAGGTTTTAAAGATTATGTCTGCAAGAAAAAATTTGTCCCGCGTGCCTTTTATAACAAAAAGCAGGTCGAGAGTATCACAGGTGTATATTTTCCATACTGGCATTACAATACCAGACTGGAGGGAAAAATGCAGGGCGAGGCGAGAAATGTCCGCGTGTGGCGAACCGGAAACACGGAATATACGGAGACAAAGTATTATCAGGTATCAAGAGAAGGTGATGTAAAACTTGAAAACCTGACGGAAAATGCACTTGGAAAGGCAAATCAGGAGCTGATCTGCGGTGTAATGCCTTATGATTTTAAGGATGTGAAAAAGTTTCAGCTTGGATTTCTGTCTGGATTTCTGGCAGAAAAGCGTGATATTGAGAAAAAACAGATAGAAAAGAAAGTGCAGCAGGAAGCGCGTGAGAGTGCAGAGAAACTGATGCGGGAACAAATAAATGGATACAGTTCCGTGTCGGTAAAAAATGCCGATTTCCGGGCATTAAAAGAAAAGTGGTCGTATACGCTTCTGCCGGTATGGACAATTACATACAAGGCGAAAAACGGAAAAATCTATTATTTTTCCATGAACGGACAGACTGGAAAGGTGTACGGCGAACTCCCGATCGACTATAAAAAAATCTCACTTGTCAGTGGAATCGTCAGTCTGGTAACACTGGTCATTTTATTACTGGGAGGGCTAGCATGAGACAGAAAAGATTTTTATGTTTAAAGGGTATTGTATTTGCCTGGCTGTTTACGATTTTACTTGCAGCAGGCGGACAGCATGTATGCTTTGCAGCAGAAGAAAATGTTTCACAACAGACGGTATATGATGATGCTGCGCTTCTGACACCGGAAGAGATCGAGACGCTTGAGAGTGAACTGGACGCTGCGGGAGAGAAGACCGGATGGAATATGCTGATGTTGACGACGGATGACACAAATGGAAAAACCACGCAGGAATATGCGGATGATTTCTTTGATGCGATTGCAGAAAACGGTGATGGTGTTGCACTCCTGATCGATATGCAGAACCGTGAAATCTGTATTTCTACCGGTGGCATTGCAATCAGGTATCTTACGGATGCGCGTATTGAAGATATTTTAAATGACGGATATGAACCGATCTCAGATGGAGAATATGAACAGTGTCTGTCTGTAATGTTAAAAGATGTGCTGGTTTATTATGATGAAGGAATCCCGTCAAATCAGTATGAGTATGAGGAGACGGATATTGAGATCACGCCGGCAGAATATGTCATCACATCCGTTGTTTTAGCTCTGATCCCAGGCGCTATTGTATTCCTGGTGCTTGTACTATTTTGTAAATTAAGGAATGGCAAATATAAATATGACGCTCACGAGTCCGGAACAGTGAATATAAAGAAACACAGCGATGTGCTTGTGAACACTGTTGTGACACACCGTCATATAGAAGAGAAGAAAGCAGAAGACAGCGGCAGGAGTACGGTACATACGAGCAGCAGCGGCGTAAAACATGGTGGAGGCAGTAAAAAATTTTAACAGCATAATAAAAAAATGTTTCTGACAGGATAAAAAAGAGGTTGCGTATGCAGCCTCTTTATGTTATTATCTTCCTCATGAGGACAAGTGTCAGCGTGCAACAAACACAACAGATGAATTTCTAAAGAGAGGGATAGAGTCACATGAAAGAAAAAGGTCAGTATTATGTGCTGAAAGAAAAAGCAGTTCCGGAAGTCCTCTTAAAGGTGGTCGAGGCAAAGCGGCTGATTGAATCCGGTAAGATTGCATCCGTGCAGGAGGCAACAGAAAAAGTTGGCATCAGCAGGAGTTCTTTTTATAAATATAAAGATGATATTTTTCCATTTCATGACACGGCAAAGGGAAGGACAATTACGCTTGTCATCCAGTTGGATGATGAACCGGGGCTGTTATCCGTTGTATTAAAGACAGTGGCAGAGTTTCATGCTAATATTCTTACAATCCATCAGAGTATACCGATCAACGGTATCGCTTCTCTTACACTCAGTGTGGATGTCCTGCCACAGACTGGTGATGTGGCTGAAATGTTAGAGCACATTGAGGAACAGGAAGGTATTCATTATGTGAAGATTCTTGCAAGAGAATAAGACATGGTAGATGCGTCATATATTGTAGTTCATAAAATATGCATGTAAGATGTGTAAAATGATAGAAAGATAATAAAGTCTGTCTGAGAGGATGGAAGCGATAGTCTGGCAGACGAACTTGGAGGATGAAAAATGAAAGCAGCAGTAATGGGATATGGAACAATTGGTTCTGGTGTCGTGGAGGTACTTGACATCAACGGGAGCAGCATTGCAAAGCGTGTCGGAGAGCCGGTAGAGATCAAATATGTACTGGATTTAAGGGATTTCCAGGGAGATCCGATCCAGGATAAGATCGTACATGATTATAAAACGATCGCAGAGGATCCGGAAGTAAAGATCGTTGTTGAGACCATGGGAGGTGTAGAACCTGCCTATACTTTTGTAAAAGCAATGTTAGAAGCCGGAAAACATGTCACCACTTCAAACAAAGCGCTGGTAGCAGAAAAAGGTGCTGAGCTGATCGCCCTTGCAAAAGAGAAAAATGTCAACTTTATGTTTGAGGCGAGTGTTGGCGGCGGTATTCCGATCATCCGCCCGTTAAATTCCTGTCTGACTGCCGATGAGATTGAGGAGATCACCGGAATCGTTAACGGAACAACAAACTATATGATGACAGAGATGTCAGAAAAGGGTGCGGATTTTGACGAGGTATTAAAAGACGCACAGGCAAAAGGCTATGCAGAGAAAGATCCGACAGCAGATATTGAAGGATATGATGCCTGCAGAAAAATTGCAATTTTAACCTCACTTGTCTGCGGACAGCAGGTAGATTTTGAAGATATCCACACAGAGGGTATCACACATATTTCTGCAACCGATATCAAATATGCGAAAGCCATGGGAAGAGCAATCAAACTTCTTGCTACGAGCAAAAAAACAGATGGCGGATATGTGGCAATGGTAGCACCGTTCTTACTGCCGAAAGAGCACCCGTTATACAATGTAAACGGCGTATTCAATGCAATTTTTGTTCATGGAAATGTACTTGGGGATGCAATGTTTTACGGAAGCGGTGCCGGAAAACTTCCGACAGCCAGTGCGGTTGTAGCAGATGTTGTGGAGATGGCAAAGAATGTTGACAAGAATATACCGGTTAAGTGGAGCTCAAAGAAATTAGAGCTGGTAGATTACCGCAGCGCAGAGAACCGTTTCTTTGTCAGAGTGTCAGGCACAGATAAAACTTTTGTGGAAAAAGTATTTGGAAATGTAGAATATATTGATGCACAGGGTGTTACAGGAGAGCTTGGTTTTGTGACCGAAGTGATGACAGAAGAAGCTTTGGAGAACAAAAAAGCAGCATATGGGGAAGTGTTGAATGTCATTCGTGTAGCATAGAAAAAAGAGCAGATCGTGGATCACATGGAAGGCGGTTCACGGGTCTGCTCTTTTTATGAAAACGGAAGAGTGTGAAAAGTAAGATTGTTTGCACATAGATTTGTGCTTACACACGAATTTGAGATACGCAAAAGCAGCGTGGAAATGGAGAGGAATATGACGTTAAGTGAATGTTACGAAGAAATGGGCGCGGATCTGCACGAAGTGCTGCGGCGGCTAAAGACGGAGGAGAGGATCGGGAAATTTTTAAAACTGATTCTGACGGATACGAATTATGAGTCGCTGTGTAAGGCGCTGGAAGAAAAGAATTATGAGCAGGCGTTTACACATATACATAATTTAAAGGGGCTGGCAATGAATCTGGGACTGACACCGCTTTTGGTTCCGGCACAGGAGTTATGCGAAGAACTTAGGGATGGCGAACCGGAAAGGGAGCTTAAACCGCTTTTGGATGAGGTGGCGGCGGCATATCAGAAAGTCCTTGGTATTGTCGAAAGACTTGACTGAGATAACAGTGTGAAAAGCTGGAATTTTGGCTGATTCTTTGTAATGAGTTATTCGGAAATGGAGAACAGTATCAAAGGTAAAGATGCATTTTTGAATCTCTGACATATGATAAAACAGAAGGTTTTATGTCTGAGGTAGAAAAAAGTGCAGGTAATTCTTTTGATCACAGCTGTCAGTGTGGATGTCTTTGTGGCGTGTGTGGCGTGTGGGAGTGAGCAGATAAAGATCGGATCTGTGGCAGCGTTATGCATCAGCACGGTCTGCAGTGGAATATTAGGGATATCACTTTATGCGGGGATGGCGTTACAGGGGATACTTTTAAAAAAATATGCATTATACTTAAGTTTTTGCGGACTGCTTGCAGTGGGAATTTTTAAGCTGACAGAGTATGCGATCAGAAAATATATTGAGCGTCATAAGTTCCTCTGCAAGAAAGTCAAAATCTCTTTTTCACAGCTCAGTTTTATTCTGAGTATCTACAACAATCCGGTAATGGCAGACCGCGACCATTCGGCGACCATGTCGTGTGTGGAGGCTGTATTTTTTGCACTTGCAATGTCACTGGATGGGATGTTTGGAGGGCTGGGTGCAGGATTTGGCGGAAAGTATATTTTTCTTACGGTGCTTGGAAGTTTTGTCGTCAGTTTCTGTGCCGTACTTTGCGGATGCAGGATTGGCATGCAGGCATCTAAGCGGTGGAAAGCCGATGTATCGTGGCTTGGAGGCGTGTTGTTTGTAATCCTTGCGTTTCAGAAGATGATATAAGACGCCGGCTGCCCATTGCTGCGGGAAAATCAGGAAAGTCTGTTACTATGTATGTCTTGCATGACATTTTGGTAATAAAATTTTCCTGCGTGTGGGCAGCACATACTGCCGCTTTCTGTGGATTTGGAAACAATGTATAAATATACATAAATATGCATAAAATCTTGGTACTATTTGTTTTTGGAAAAAGGTTGAAAAATATCTTATGATATGATACACTTTTTACAATTTAGGAAAAAGACTATAGGTACTAATAAGGGAAAGTTCAGTCAGGGGACTGTCTGGATGGAAAAAGAAGAAAAACGGCGACGTTTTTTTTTTTGGAAAAAAAGTGAAAGGACAGGGAAACGAATGAAAGCTCATTTAATACTCGAAGATGGGAATGTATTTACCGGAACAAGTATAGGTTCTACTAGGGAAGTCATCAGTGAAATCGTATTTAATACGTCGATGACAGGTTATCTGGAGGTTCTGACTGACCCGTCGTATGCGGGACAGGCGGTTGTTATGACTTATCCGCTGATTGGAAATTATGGAATCACACCGGATATGGAGTCAGGCAGACCGTGGCCGGATGGATATATCGTAAGGGAGTTATCAAGAATGCCGAGTAACTTCCGTGAGGAGGGAACGATTCAGGATTTCCTCACGAAATATGACATTCCGGGTATAGCAGGGATCGACACCCGTGCACTGACCAAGATCCTTCGTGAGAAGGGAACCATGAATGGTATGATCACCACGAATAATAACTATAATATAGAAGAAATTATTCCCAGATTAAAAGCATACACGACAGGTAATGTTGTGGACAAAGTTACCTGCAGTGAAAAACGAGTATTAAAAGGAAATGGCAAGCGAGTTGCTTTGCTTGACCTTGGAGCAAAAAATAATATTGCCCAGTCTTTAAATAAACGTGGCTGTGAAGTGACGATCTATCCGGCACATACGACTGCGGAAGAGATCCTTGCAACAAATCCGGATGGAATCATGTTAAGCAACGGACCTGGAGATCCGAAGGAGTGCAAGGAGATTATTGCTGAGATCAAAAAATTATATGACTCCGATACACCAATCTTTGCAATCTGCTTAGGACATCAGCTGATGGCACTTGCAACCGGCGCTGACACACATAAGATGAAATACGGACACCGTGGCGGCAACCATCCGGTAAAAGATTTAGAAACCGGAAGAGTATATATTTCCTCCCAGAATCACGGTTATGTGGTAGATACGGATACACTTGATCCGGTGATCGCGAAACCGGCATTTGTGAATGTAAACGATGGAACCAATGAGGGACTTTCCTATGTAGGCAAAAACATTTTTACCGTACAGTTCCATCCGGAAGCGTGTCCGGGACCGCAGGATTCTGCATACTTGTTTGATCGTTTTATTTCGATGATGTAGAAAAATTCTTACGTTATTGTTTAACAAATTTTAGGAGGAAGAATTAATGCCAAGAAATCATGACATAAAAAAAGTTTTAGTAATTGGTTCCGGCCCGATCGTAATCGGACAGGCTGCAGAGTTTGACTATGCAGGTACACAGGCATGCCGCTCATTAAAAGAAGAAGGCGTTGAGGTTGTGCTGGTAAACTCAAACCCGGCGACGATCATGACAGATAAAGATATTGCAGATCAGGTTTACATTGAGCCGCTTACGGTATCCGTCTTAGAGAAGATTATCGCAAAAGAAAAACCGGACAGCGTACTGCCGACATTAGGTGGACAGGCTGGATTAAATCTCGGTATGGAATTAGAGGAAAAAGGCATCCTTGAAAAATATAATGTCAGACTGATCGGTACAACAGCAGAAACGATTTTTAAGGCAGAGGACCGTCAGGCATTCAAAGATACCATGGAAAAGATCGGTGAGCCTTGTGCAGCATCCCAGGTTGTACACAACGTAGAGGATGGTATCAGGTTTACCAATACGATTGGTTATCCGGTTGTACTCCGTCCGGCATATACCCTTGGCGGAAGCGGCGGTGGTATTGCGCATGACGAGAATGAGCTGGTAGAGATCTTAACAAATGGTCTGCGTCTTTCCCGTGTCGGCGAGGTATTGGTAGAGCGCTGTATCGCAGGATGGAAAGAGATCGAATACGAGGTAATGCGTGATGCCAACGGCAACTGTATCACCGTATGTAATATGGAAAATATCGATCCGGTCGGCGTGCATACCGGTGACTCCATCGTTGTCGCACCTTCCCAGACGCTTGGCGATAAAGAGTATCAGATGCTCCGTACATCTGCATTAAATATTATTTCCGAGTTAAATATCACCGGAGGATGTAACGTACAGTATGCATTGAATCCGGACAGCTTTGAGTACTGCGTCATCGAGGTTAACCCGCGTGTATCCCGTTCTTCTGCACTTGCATCCAAAGCAACCGGATACCCGATCGCAAAAGTTGCCGCAAAGATCGCATTGGGCTATACCTTAGACGAAATTAAAAATGCAATTACCGGAAAAACTTACGCAAGTTTCGAGCCGATGCTTGACTATTGTGTTGTAAAGATTCCGAGACTTCCATTTGATAAATTCATCACGGCAAAGAGAACCCTGACCACACAGATGAAGGCAACCGGAGAGGTTATGAGTATCTGCAATAACTTTGAGGGTGCATTGATGAAAGCAATCCGTTCCTTAGAGCAGCATGTGGACAGTTTAATGTCTTACGACTTTACCGGACTTTCCGATAAAGAGTTAGATGAGCAGCTGCATGTAGTGGATGACCGCCGTATCTGGGTGATCGCAGAGGCACTGCGCAGAGGCGTAAGCTATGACAAGATCCATGAGATCACGAAGATCGACCGCTGGTTTATTGACAAACTTGCCATCCTGGTTGAGATGGAAAACCAGTTAAAGAATGAGCCTTTGACTGTAGAATTATTAAAAGAAGCAAAACGCATCGAGTTCCCGGACAGCGTTATTGCAAAACTGACCGGAAAGACCGAAAAAGAGATCCATGACATGCGTTATGAAAATGGTATCGTGGCAGCATTCAAGATGGTAGATACCTGTGCCGCAGAGTTTGAGGCATCCACACCGTACTACTATTCCGTATTCGGAAGCGAGAACGAAGCCATCGAAACCAATCCAAAGAAAAAGGTACTGGTACTTGGTTCTGGTCCGATCCGTATCGGACAGGGTATCGAGTTTGATTACTGCTCCGTACACTGTACCTGGGCATTTGCAAAAGAGGGATGGGAGACCGTCATCATCAACAACAACCCGGAGACCGTTTCCACTGACTTTGATATCGCAGACAAACTTTATTTTGAACCTTTAACACCGGAAGATGTAGAGAGCATCGTAAAACTGGAAAAACCGGATGGTGCTGTCGTACAGTTTGGTGGACAGACCGCGATCAAGTTAACCGAGAGCCTGATGAAGATGGGTGTTAAGATCCTTGGAACAAAAGCAGAGGATGTCGATGCGGCAGAGGACCGTGAGCTTTTCGATGAGATTCTGGAAAAAACACAGATTCCGAGAGCTGCAGGTGGAACTGTATTTACCGCAGAGGAGGCAAAAGAAGTTGCAAACCGTCTCGGCTATCCGGTACTGGTAAGACCTTCCTATGTACTCGGTGGACAGGGTATGAAGATCGCATTCAACGATGATGAGATCGAGGAATTTATCGGCATCATCAATCGTATCGCACAGGATCACCCGATTCTCGTAGATAAATATTTACAGGGAAAAGAAATCGAGGTCGATGCTGTATGTGACGGAACCGATATCTTAATTCCTGGTATCATGGAGCATATCGAACGTACCGGTGTACACTCCGGAGACAGTATTTCCGTATACCCGGCACCGACGATCAGTGACCATGTAAAAGAGACAATCGTTGAGTATACGAAACGTCTGGCGCAGGCACTGCATGTCATCGGACTGATCAATATCCAGTTCATCGCTATGGACGAGCAGGTATATGTCATTGAGGTAAACCCGCGTTCTTCGAGAACCGTGCCATACATCAGCAAAGTAACCGGTATTCCGATCGTTGACCTTGCAACGAAAGTAATTATCGGTGATACTATCCGCGGACTTGGCTATGAGCCGGGACTTGCACCGACCGCAGATTACATTGCAATCAAGATGCCGGTATTCTCCTTCGAGAAACTGCGTGGCGCTGAGATCTCCTTAGGACCGGAGATGAAATCAACCGGTGAGTGCCTTGGTATTGCAAAGACCTTCAACGAGGCTCTCTACAAAGCATTCCTCGGCGCAGGCGTGACTTTACCGAAATACAAACAGATGATCATGACCGTCAAAGATGCAGATAAGCCGGAAGCAGTCGGCGTTGCAAAACGTTTTGAGGCACTTGGCTACAAGATTTACGCAACCAGAAGTACCGCAAAATATTTACAGGAGCACGGCGTCAATGCACTTCGTGTCAACAAGATCTCCCAGGAGTCACCGAACGTTATGGATTTAATCTTAGGACATAAGATCGACCTTGTCATCGACACACCGACACAGGGAAATGGTGATAAGACCAGAGACGGATTCCTGATCCGGAGAAATGCAATCGAGACGGGTGTTTACTGTATCACAGCAATGGATACGGCAAATGCGTTGGCACGCAGCTTAGAGACTGCGACCGATGATCTGACACCGGTGGATATTGCGACCGTAAAGAACTTATAATTCTTTGAACTTGTAGTTCTTTGAATTTATAATTCTTTGAACTTGTAGTTCTTTGAATTTATAATTATTTAAACTTGTAGTTCTTTGAATTTATAATTCTTTGAACCTGTAGTTTTTTGAATCTTATAATATAGAAAAAACAGCACAAATCCAAAAGGAGGCGTGCTGTTTTTGCTTTTGCGGGATATGGATATTGGCGACAACATATAGAAAAAAGTCGCGCGGATTAACGGAGTTTCATTTTTTTGCGCGGTTTCTTTTGGGCCAGTGGTTTTTCTGTGCCCAAAGCATCCTGCGGGATCACAGATGCACTACTCATTAAGGCGCTTGCCGCTTTTTGTTCCAGTTTACTTTGATTGTGCTGTGCAATCTGAAGCTTGACCTTGCGGAAACGGTCTGCCGTTTCTTTGATGTAGGCATCGGAAACAAAATGCTTTACAGAATCTTTATCCAATGCGATACGGTTGTCCATGGTTTTCATGATATCTGTGATCTTTAAAGATTTGTTGATCACCGGGTCACTTAAATCGTATATCATGTTTGTGGAAAACTTCAGTACCATCGGATGAAGAAAATCAGCCGGATTCTCTGCAAGCACAAGGGCTTTTTCGCCATCGGAAAGATCTACACATGCACCGGTCGGAAGAATATGGATACATTCTGCTAAAGCGGAAAGTACGAGCGGATTGTAGGTGGCTTTATCCTTTTTCAGACGTCCCATGGCAGCAATTTCTGAAATTGGCGGTTTGTTAATGTTCATTGCGGTCAGATGGTCAAATTCGTCCGCTACTGCTAAAATATCGACGAGAAGACGGATATTGTCTGCCGGTTCTTTGACTTTTAAAGTACGGCTGTTTTTAAAAATGATCTGCTGGATAATATCAAGCGTATGTACCGGGAATTTATAATCACCACGGTCCGGGCGGAGTGTTTCATAACCGCGCTCTAAGTTGAGCTGGATAAAATCCTTATCTGCTGTTGTAAGGTCATCCCCTTTGTCTAACACTGTCTGTGGTACATACAGATAACCAAAATCGTAGAGAAGCGCAGCTGTGATAAGGGCTGTCTGTTCTGCAGCAGGCAGATGCATCTGATTTGTGATCATCGCACAGAGAATGCCGACACTGATGGAATGTTTGTAAACAAAATCTGCAGAACTTCGCAGGTTTTGTGCAAAATTTAATTTGTGATCAAGACTGCCGTAATGTGTCTGGATGTCTCTGACGAGATCGCTCAGCGAAACAGGTGCCTGATTGGCCTGCAGACGATCCATATTTTCTTTTAATTTAAAAACATATATAGTCTGGAACTGTTCGAATTCAAGATCCTCTCTGGAAAGAGGCGGTACCGGCTCTGCCGGCTCAAGAATAAAAATACCGATCAGACCAAAGTTTTCGATACTGTTAATACCCTGCATGGTTAAAAGTGTGTCTCTTTCATAAAGAAGAACACCCATCTTATTGTAGATTGGTTTTGCAAGTCTCATGCCGGGTTTTAAATCTGCTGTTTTTACAAATTGCATAGGTAAATCCTCCCCCTGTGATGATTATCAGGCTCTTTTTATACCATATCCAGACATCAGATGCCTGAATATTCCCCCAATAATGGTATGTGAAAAAATTAATATTCATATTGTGCTTTACATGCTATAATACCATATTAATAGAAGAAATACAATGAACGAAAAATACAACAGCAGCAGAAAGCTTACTGTTCAGCCGAAAGGAACAGCATGAGACACAATTTTTTGAGAAGAATCCTGGGAGGAATACTGACCGGCTGCATACTTGTTACGGCAACTGTCCATGCAGGAACGACACAGAAAGATATTGATAAGGCAAAAGACCAGATCACAGACCTTAAGAAACAGAAAGAAGATGCGAAAGATCAGGTGGACAGCCTGACCAATGAAAAACAGGGATTGGAGAGCGACCTTAGCGGACTGAACGGACAGTTAAATACGATCACTTCCGATATGAACCAGTTAGAGCAGCAGGCAGCGCAGAAAGAGGACGAGATCAATACGGCGGCGGAAGATCTGAAACGTTCCGAGGAACGATCTGCAGAACAGTATGAAGATATGAAAGTGCGCATTCAGTATATTTATGAAAATGGCAATCAGTCTGTATGGGACATGCTTATTCATGTGTCCTCCATCGCAGAATTTTTAAATCAGGCGGAATATACAAGTGCAATCAATCAGTATGACAGAAATATGCTTACGGCATATCAGGAGCTCACGGAGCAGATCAAAAAACAGAAAAAGGAACTCGAGGAGCAGAAGGAAGAACTGACTGTATTACAGCAGGAAAAACAGAAAGAGCAGGAAAAAGTCAACAGCCTGATCGAGGATACGCAGAAGAAGATACAGGAATCCAGCGAGAAAATTGAAGATGCACAGTCCGATGTGGAATCGATCGATGCAAAGATCGAGAAAATGATCGAATACGAAAAGCAGCTTGAGATACAGAAGGCAAAAGAGGATGCTGCGCGCCTTGCAGCCATCAAAAAGCAGGAACAGGAAAACAGGTCGAATGTGACATACGCACCGGCACAGAGCGATGCGTATCTGTTAGCTGCCATCATCCAGTGTGAGGCATGGGGCGAGCCATATGATGGAAAACTTGCGGTGGGCAGCGTGATCATGAACCGTGTCAGAAGCTCCTATTTTCCGAATACGGTTTCCGGTGTGATTTATCAGGGAGGGCAGTTCTCTCCGGTTGCCAGCGGTCGTCTTGCATACCGTCTGGAGCAGGGAGTCGATTCCGATTGTATGAGTGCGGCACAGGCGGTTCTGGGTGGAATGAGCACAACAAATTGTCTGTATTTTCGTGTGAATAACGGCATTATAGAAGGAACAGTTATAGGTAATCATGTGTTTTATTAAACAAAATGATAAAATGATAAAAATTTAACAAAAAACCCCGCAAAATGGAGCAAAAAGGAAGTAAAAAATTGTTTACAAAGATGAAAAATAAAGAAAGCTATTGCAATTAATTGTGAAATATGTTAGCATAAGAAAGTACAAGAAATGCAGAAAAATAGCTGATTACATAGCAAATAAGCTTTTTAAAATGAAAGAAAAAAAGATAAATTTCAACCGAAAGTTTGAATTTATTTTTTTAAAAAAGATTGTTAAAAAATTAACAGCATTTTTCGGCAACTTTAAAGAGAAAGAAACAAATTCTCTGCAAAAGCAGAGCTTTGTGTTAAATTGAAAGGAGAATTCAAAATGGCAAAGAAAGTAGTTTTAGCAGGTGCCTGCCGTACCGCAATCGGTAAAATGGGTGGAGCATTAAGCAATACTCCAGCAGCAGACTTAGGTGCAATCGTTATCAAAGAGGCTTTAAGAAGAGCAAACGTTAAACCGGAGATGGTTGACGAGGTAAAAATGGGTTGTGTAATCCAGGCAGCTCAGGGACAGAACGTTGCACGTCAGGCAGCAATCAAAGCAGGACTGCCAATCGAAGTTCCGGCAATCACAATCAACGTTGTTTGTGGTTCTGGTTTAAAATGTGTCAATGATGCAGCTACCATGATCATGGCAGGTGAAGCTGATATCGTTGTTGCAGGTGGTATGGAAAACATGTCTATGGCACCATATGCTATGACAAAAGCTCGTTTTGGATATCGTATGAACAATGCAACGATCATCGATACAATGGTAAATGATGCATTAACAGATGCATTCAACCACTATCATATGATGATCACTGCAGAGAACGTATGTGATAAATATGGCATTACAAGAGAAGAACTTGACGAGTTCTCAGCAAACAGCCAGCAGAAATGTGAAAAAGCAATCGCTGAAGGCAAATTTGATGATGAGATCGTTCCGGTTCCTGTTAAAGTGAAAAAAGAGATCGTTGATTTCGTGAAAGATGAGGGACCACGTGCCGGTACAACTGCTGAGTCTTTAGCAAAATTAAAATGCTGCTCCGGTAAAGAGGGCGGACTTGTTACAGCAGGTAACGCTTCCGGTATCAACGATGGTGCAGCAGCAATCGTTGTTATGAGTGAAGAAAAAGCAAAAGAGCTTGGTGTTACACCAATGGCTACATGGGTAGCAGGTGCTCTTGGTGGAGTTGAGCCTGAAATCATGGGTGTTGGACCTGTTGCTTCTACAAGAAAAGTATTAGCAAAAACTGGTTTATCTATTGATGATATGGACTTAATCGAAGCAAACGAAGCATTCGCAGCTCAGTCTATCGCAGTAGCAAGAGATCTGAAATTCGATATGTCAAAAGTAAACGTAAACGGTGGTGCAATCGCATTAGGACACCCGGTAGGTGCTTCCGGATGCCGTATCCTTGTTACATTACTGCATGAGATGCAGAAGAGAGACGCTAAGAGAGGTCTTGCTACACTTTGCATCGGCGGTGGTATGGGATGCTCTACAATCGTTGAGAGATAATAGTTTTTTATAGTAATTCCCGGGGAATGACTTCCCGGGGATTGCATTTTTCAAACATACAGTTAACATAATTATTTTCAGGAGGTAACCGAAATGAAGGTTGGCGTTATTGGTGCAGGAACTATGGGACAGGGCATTGCAAAAGCATTTGCTCAGGTAGAAGGATATGAAGTAGCACTTTGCGATATCAAGCAGGAGTGGGCTGAAGGCGGAAAAGAGAAAATCAAAAAAGGTTATGCAAGATTAGTAGAAAAAGGAAAAATGACACAGGAAGCTGTTGATGGCATCCTTGCAAAAATCACTCCAGGTTTAAAAGAAGACCTTTGCAAAGACTGTGATCTGATCGTAGAGGCAGCTTTCGAGAACATGGAAGTAAAGAAAACTACTTTCAAAGAATTAGACGAGATCGCAAAACCAGATTGTATCTTCGCTTCTAACACATCCAGTCTTTCCATCACAGAGATCGGAAACGGATTAAACCGTCCAATGGTTGGTATGCATTTCTTCAACCCGGCAGACCGTATGAAACTGATCGAGGTTATCGCTGGTGTGAATACCCCGGATGAAACTGTTTCCGCTATTAAGAAAATTTCTGAAGAGATCGGAAAAACTCCGGTACAGGTTAATGAGGCTGCTGGTTTCGTTGTAAACCGTATCTTAATCCCAATGATCAACGAAGCTGCATTCATCAAAATGGAAGGTGTTTCCGATATCGCTGGTATCGATGCAGCTATGAAACTTGGTGCTAACCACCCAATGGGACCGTTAGAGTTAGGTGATTTCATCGGTCTTGATATCTGCCTTGCTATCATGGATGTACTTTACAAAGAGACAGGCGACAGCAAATATCGTGCATGCCCACTGATCCGTAAGATGGTTCGTGGTGGTAACCTTGGTGCAAAGTCTGGTAAGGGATTCTACATCTACAATGCAGACCGCACAAAGACACCTGTAGACGCACAGTAGAAAAGTATAAATAAAAATAAATCATAATTAAGGAGTGTTAAAATCATGGATTTTACTTTAGACAAGAAACATGAGATGGCTCGCGGTCTTTTCAGAGACTTCGCTGAGACAGAAGTAAAACCTCTTGCACAGGAGACAGATGAGACAGAGCAGTTCCCGGCTGAAACTGTTGCAAAGATGGCAAAATACGGATTCATGGGAATTCCGGTTCCAAAGGAGTACGGCGGACAGGGATGTGATCCTCTGACATACGTTACATGTGTTGAGGAGTTATCCAAAGTTTGTGCAACTACCGGTGTTATCGTATCTGCACATACTTCTCTTTGTATCGACCCAATCATGACATTCGGTACCGAAGAGCAGAAGAAGAAATATGTAGTACCGCTTGCAAAGGGCGAGAAGCTCGGTGCTTTTGGTCTTACTGAGCCAGGCGCTGGTACAGACGCACAGGGCTGCCAGACAAAGGCTGTATTAGATGGTGATGAGTGGGTTTTAAACGGATCTAAGTGTTTCATCACAAACGGTAAGGTTGCAGATGTTTATATCGTAATCGCAATCACAAGCATTACTGAGGACAAGAGAGGAAGAAAGAAGAAAAACTTCTCCGCATTTATCGTAGAGAAGGGTGCTCCTGGATTCTCCTTCGGTACACAGGAAAAGAAGATGGGTATCCGTGGATCTTCTACATACGAGCTGATCTTCGAGGACTGCAGAATTCCAAAGGATGCATTACTCGGTCAGGAAGGAAGAGGTTTCCCAATCGCAATGCACACACTTGATGGTGGACGTATCGGTATCGCTGCCCAGGCACTTGGTATTGCAGAAGGTGCTTTGGATCGTTGTATCGAGTATACAAAGGAAAGAAAGCAGTTTGGCCGTTCTATCGCACAGCAGCAGAATACACAGTTCAAACTTGCTGATATGGCTGCAAGAATCGAAGCTGCTCAGCTTCTTGTTTACAAGGCTGCCATGGCTAAGGCTACACAGAAGGTTTATTCTGTAGAAGCTGCCAAGGCTAAATTATTCGCAGCAGAGACCGCTATGGCTGTTACAACAGAAGTTGTCCAGTTATTCGGTGGATACGGATATATCCGTGAGTACGACGTAGAGCGTATGATGCGCGATGCCAAGATCACAGAGATCTACGAAGGAACTTCCGAAGTTCAGCGTATGGTTATTTCTGGATCATTATTAAGATAATCGTACAGTTGCGTCACAACAAGATTGAAGAAAAGGAGATAAATAATACATGAATATCGTAGTATGTATTAAACAGGTTCCTGATACAAAGGGCGGCGTAAAGTTCAACGCAGACGGAACACTCGATAGAGCTGCAATGCTTGCTATCATGAACCCAGATGACAAAGCTGGTATTGAGGCAGCACTTAGAATTAAGGATCAGAACGGTGCAAAGGTTACTGTTCTTACCATGGGACTTCCAAAGGCAGATGCTGTTCTTCGTGAGGCTATGGCTATGGGAGCTGACGATGCTATTCTTGTTACCGACAGAGTATTAGGTGGAGCTGATACATGGGCTACTTCCACAACCATCGCAGGTGCACTTCGTAACTTAGATTATGATCTCATTATTACAGGACGTCAGGCTATCGATGGTGATACCGCACAGGTAGGACCACAGATCGCTGAGCATCTTGGACTTCCGGTAATCTCTTATGCTGAGGATATCAAGGTTGAGGGAGATTCCGTAATCGTTAAGCGTCAGTATGAGGACAGATATCATGAAGTTAAGGCTAAAATGCCTTGCCTGATCACTGCTCTTTCTGAGTTAAACGAGCCAAGATATATGACTCCGGGTGGAATTTTCGATGCATGTGACAAAGAAGTTACCGTATGGGGCAGAGCAGACTTAAAGGAAGTAGATGATTCTAACCTTGGTCTGAAAGGATCTCCAACAAAGATCGCTAAGGCATCTGATAAGGTACCGAAGGGTGCAGGAGAGAAAGTAAATCTGGATCCTGCAGAGTCCGTTGCATACTTAATCGGAAAATTCAAAGAGAAACATATTATCTAAGATTATAGAGAAAAGTGGTGAATAACATGGGTTTAGAAGAATATAAGGGCGTATTTATCTACGCACAGCAGGTAGACAATGAACTTAGCTCTATCGCTTTTGAGTTAATCGGAAAGGCAAAGGAGCTTGCAAAAGATTTAGGAACAGACGTAACAGCAGTCCTTCTTGGATCAAACGTAAAGGGCTTAACAGATGAGTTAGGCGAGTATGGCGCAGACAAGGTTATCGTAGTGGACAACCCTGAACTTGAGACATACCGTACAGAGCCATATGCACAGGCTCTTGCAGCAGTCATCAATGAGTACAAGCCAGAGATTATGTTAGTTGGTGCAACAGCAATCGGTCGTGACCTTGGTCCTACCGTATCTGCAAGAGTTGCAACTGGACTTACCGCTGACTGTACAAAGCTTGAGATCGGTGATTTCCCAATCAACGCAGTTCCTGGTAAGGAAGACGAGCAGAAGCACAACCAGTTACTGATGACCCGTCCTGCATTCGGTGGAAACACAATCGCAACCATCGCCTGCCCGGACAACCGTCCTCAGATGGCTACCGTTCGTCCTGGTGTTATGCAGAAGCTTCCAAAAGAGGCTGGTCGCAAGGCAGAAGTGATCGAGTTTAATCCTACACTTGAGAAGAACAACCGTTACGTTGACATCCTTAACGTTGTTAAGGCAGTTGGAAATGTAGAGAACATCATGGATGCAAAGGTTCTTGTATCTGGTGGCCGTGGAGTTGGAAGCAAAGAGAACTTCAAGATGCTGCAGGATCTTGCTGATGTATTTGGTGGAATGGTAAGCTGTTCCCGTGCCGCTGTAGAAAACGGCTGGTTAGCACAGGATTATCAGGTAGGACAGACAGGTAAGACGGTTCGTCCACAGATCTATTTTGCAATCGGTATTTCCGGAGCAATCCAGCACGTAGCTGGTATGGAAGAGTCTGACCTGATCATCGCAATCAACAAGGATGAGGATGCTCCAATCTTCTCCGTAGCTGATTACGGTATCGTTGGAGATCTGAACAAGATCGTTCCAGCTCTGACAGAAGCTTTAAAGGCTGAAATGAAGAATAAATAATTTCATCTTACATAAAGATGTGAAAAGAAACCGCCGCGGATTTCCGTGGCGGTTTTTTTGTGTGAGGAAATACTTGACAAACAGGTTTAAATGACTTAGACTAAAAGTAGTCTAAGTAGTTTAGACCAAAAATAAATAGGTAAAGTAATAAATACGGTGATAGAAATGAAAACTTATTTGACAAAAGCAGAATTAAAATTGATGGAAGTAATTTGGGAGAAGGGTCAAATTCCTTCAAATAAACTTGTTAAAGAATGTTTAGAGCGGTTTAATTGGAAAAAGTCAACAACCTATACTAATTTGAAAAAATTAGTTGATAAAAAAATGGTTTGTAATTCAGAGGCAGTTATTACTGTATTAAAATCAAGAGCAGATTATGAAAATGGTCAGAGAAAAGAAGTTATAAAGGAATATTTTTCAAATTCATTACCGCAATTTGTCCTTTCGTTTATCAAAGAAAGAAATCTGACAAGAGAAGATATTCAAGAATTGGAGAAAGTAATAGACGAATATAAGGAGGAACTACATGAATGATTTTTTTAAATTTTATAGTGGTTCTTTGAGTGGAACAATAATAGTTATTATACTATTTTTGTTTATAAGATTTTTATTAAGAAAACAGTCTAATCACATAAAAATAATGTTGTGGGTGATACTTTTGATACGTTTATTGTTTCCGGTATCTATATATACGGAATATGGCATTTTGTATTCGGAAACATTTGTTGAAAAGAATGAAAATCTTTCTGCACAGGAAATGAAAAGTGATAATTCTTTGCAAATATTTCCAAAAGATGAAAATACATCGAAACCATACATGGGAAAAAAGAAGGATATAAATCTTCTTATGATATTGTGGTATATAGGTCTTTTGGTTTTTGCTGTATATTATATTATACAGAGGATTGCTGTTTGTAGAAGAACAAAGAATGCAAAGAAGATATCTTCACAGGATGAAATCTATGAGTGGAAAGAAAGCATGGCTTGTGTTATCGGCTTAGTTAAACCAAAAATATTTTTGCCATTTGATTTGAGTCCAGAGCAACGGCAGATAGTGTTACAGCATGAAAAGACCCATATAAAACGCAAAGATTATCTATTGATGATGTTGTATTATATAGCTCTTGCTTTAAATTGGTATAATCCCTTATGTTGGTTAATTTATTTTGGAGTAAATAAAGATATAGAAATGGCCTGTGATGAACAGACATTACAAAATACATCAATGGAGGAAAGAAAATTTTATGCCAGAACATTACTTCAGTTATGTGATAAAGGTAGATTAAAATATGTATCAGCTATGCGACCTTTTATTTGCGAAAGGAGTACATTGAAGATGCGGATTAAAAATATTGGGAAAGAATATAGCTGTCAAAAAACAATATATATAGTTGTTGCCAGTGGATTGTTATTAGTAGTATTATTTGGAAGTTTTCTTTATAAAAAAATTGGTTTGAATAATGTTGATTCGAAAGAACTTGCAAGGCTGGAAAGTTACAAATCAACTTTAAATTTTGATGATACAATGCCTAAAATTGGTTATGTCGGAAAGGAACAATTAGTTGTTTATGACAATATGGGGGTGTATGTTTATGATCTTTCCTCTTCAGACCTGACGGATTATGTTGATTTTGAAAAAAATCATTTTAAGGGATTACAGGGAGATGATGCAACATTTATTCATGTATCGAAGGATGGACGGTATATCCAGCTAAGTAATAATGAAAAACAGTTGCAGTATGATTTGAAAACAAAACAACAAAAGAATCAATTAAATAAAAAAGAAAGCTGGAATCCGAAAACAGAACCGATGGGTGTGGAGACCGCAGAATATTACAGCGTAAGCGATGTGTATCATATAGGTGAAGGCGAAACGTGTTTTCTTGCCATTAACAAAAATGTTACTCCAAATTATGGGGCATTGTTATGTGTAGTATCAAATGCGGGGGCGGAAAAAGAATATTCTTTATTTGATTGATGCATGAGTTATTTTAAAGGCTGAGATGGGCAAATAATTTCATCTTATATAAAGGTGTGAAAAGAGACCGCCGCGGATTTCCGCGGCGGTTTTACTATATTTGTAACAGGTCTTCTGTTTTGCAGCGTAAGACACGTGCAAATTTTACGACATCAATGGCTTTGGTATGGTTGATATTACGTTGCCGTTGTTCGAAAAGCTGGATTTGCCGTAACGGAACCCCGGATAATTCGGATAATTCGCGTTGGGACAAACCAGCTAATTTCCGGAGTCGTTTGAGGTTGGTTTCTTTGTAATAATTATCCCATAATTCGTTGATGGTATCGATAAAATGTGTAATATCCATCTCGTGATAAATGTCATACATGGAAACGATTCGCTTTAAAGAAACGGCTTTATGAATTTTGGTAAAAGTCCGACAGGTGTACCATTGATAATATGCTAAAGCCCAGCCTGCCCAATATTCCGGAGATTTATCAAGATACATTTCATCTTCGTAAGAGAGTGGGGACATTCCTGCATCTGCAATCACTTCTTTAACTAATTCACAGCCTGTTTTTCCAGCAATATAGGTTGGATTTCCGTTTTGAAATTGCACGGATACAGAAGATACCGTGAAAAGCCCAAAATATGAATCAATGTCCAGGTCACAGGTATTGACGGCAAAATCAAGCATATCGCCTAAAATGCGTTGGGCAGATGTAAGATAATCAGATGGATAAGCGCGCATCTCCATTTTGTATTCCCTCCCTCATGATATCAAGCATAAATAAATCATTTATATTGGCATTTCCTTTTTTGTTTCTACGGTACTCTTTTCGGGCTTCGCGTTCCCGCTCGGTTTTTTTGATGTAATATTCTTCTGCGTCAGCAACTTCATATCCGATAAATTTAAGCTGCTGAAAAGCCTTTTCACTTTTCAGGACGATCTGCTCACCTAATTTTCCAAGACGCATGGCTTCCGATAATTTTTGAAACGATATCAGACCTGAAACAAAATCCTGTGCAAAAGAAAAATAGGAATCGTCTGCGCGATAACCAATAATTACATCATATCCGGAAATATCAAGTAGAAAATGATCCTTAATATATTTTTTGGCCTCCTCGGCAATGCTTCCGTTTTGCCAATAGGTTCGGTTGTCTGCGAGAATCGCAAGCCAGTTGAGGATATTGTATTCTTTACTATTGAGATTTAAACATTTAAGATCAGACATGTCCAATTCATAAATATTGGCATAGCCGTTCGTTTGTTTTCCACAGGCCCATTCTTTTGCTAATTCGATGTTTTCAGTGCAGTAAAACCCTCTGCCGTAATCGTTGTGCAACGAGCCTTTTCCGAACTGAGGATTTTCGATTAAATATTCAGAACCGTGATATAGTATTGTTCCCATAGTTTCCTCCTGATAATATAAAATATTATATCGCCTTAGCGATATTTTTTCAATGAAAAATTATGTTTTTGGAGATTAGGAGTTCACGATGCGTATGACTTGACCATAAGAGAAGCAGGGTGTAAACTGATAAAGTTGATGTTTACTTTATTCGCAAAAGAAAAAAGAGAGAGACGGAAAACATAACATCCGCTTTCATCTGGAACAGGAGGAACCAATGCGAAACAATAAGACCGCGGAGCTGGTACTGACCGCTCTGTTTGCAGCAATCATTATCATTATGGCGTTTACACCGCTGGGCTACATCCCGCTTGTGGTGATCAATGCGACCATCATCCACATCCCTGTTATTTTAGGAGCGTTATTCTGTGGACCGAAGAAGGGCGGATTTTTGGGATTTATCTTTGGTCTGACCAGCTTTATCAAGAATACGGTTATGCCGACCTCCCTTTCGGCATTTGTATTTTCCCCGGTGCTGGCGGCCAGCATGGTAGGCACCAGCGGAATCGTAAAGAGTGCGTTTATCTGTTTTGTACCGCGTATTCTTGTGGGAATTCTGCCATATTTTGTATATATCGGAGTAAAGAAAGCGCTTTCTTCCCGGCACAAAATTCTCTGGGCAAGTGTGTTTAATATTCTGATCGGTGTGTTCCTGTTTCTTGGTGCGCGTGCGTTTCTGCTTCATGTGTTTGACAAGAAGCCATTGTCAGATATTGCATTGTATGCAGTAAGTGCACTAGTTGGATGGTTTGTTTTTATAGCACTGGAAGTGTATACGGTACTGAAATCCGGCGCAGTCTGTGCATTTGTCTACGCGGGTGTAACAGGCGCAATGGTCAATACGATACTGGTTATGGGCGGAATTTTTGTGTTATACAAAGATGCATATGCAAAAGCCCTGAGTGTCGATGCAGGAGCCGTGCTTGGAATCATCGGTGGTGTCATCAGTTTTAACGGAGTCATTGAAGCGATTGTGGCTGCAATCATTGTAGCAGCACTTGGCATGGTACTAAATAAATTAAAACCGATCCAGAAATAATGATTTTGAAAGGCAGCGGGAAGACGAATATCAATTTCGTGATATTCATCTGAGGGCTGCCTTTTTTGTTGTATTCTTTGGAAAAAGCAATAGTGCATTCAACAGGGGTATGCTAAAATAAAAAAGGTATGAGTTTATTAAAGGAGGGGAAAAGTATGTTTTTTAATGTGATGGATGTAATTTTTCCGATTATGTTTATTGTTGTAGCAGGTTTTATTGTGGTTACAATCATAAAGGGAATTTCACAATGGAATGACAATAATCATGCACCGAGACTGACAGTAGAGGCAAAGGTTGTAGCCAAACGGACGAATATAACGCATTTCAATGATGGGACAGATACAACTATGGTACATACAAACACAACTTATTATGTTACGTTTGAGGTGGAGAGTGGAGATCGCATGGAAATGAATGTGCGCGGATCTGAATATGGAATGCTTGCAGAAGGGGATGTTGGAAAACTGACATTTCAGGGAACCCGATATCTGAATTTTGAACGTTGTTAACTTTGAAGACAGTTTCTTTACGATTCTGCCGCAAGTGTGATAAAATAGCAGAAGATATGATTTTTTCTGCAAAGGAGTAAGAGACAATGTTAAAAGGAAAATGTGTGGTACTCGGCGTGACCGGAAGTATCGCTGCCTATAAAATCGCCTATCTGGCAAGTGTGCTCGTCAAGCAGCATGCGGATGTGCATGTGATCATGACGGAAAATGCAACCAATTTTATCAATCCTATCACGTTTGAGACGCTCACAAGCAACAAGTGTCTGGTCGATACATTTGACCGGAATTTCCAGTTCAATGTCGAGCATGTGGCACTGGCAAAGCGTGCAGATATTTTTATGGTGGCGCCGGCTTCTGCCAATGTGATCGGCAAGATGGCAAACGGAATCGCAGATGATATGCTGACAACAACGATTCTTGCGGCAAAATGCCCGAAGTATGTTTCCCCTGCCATGAATACCAATATGTTTGAAAATCCGATCGTACAGGATAACATCAAAAAGCTGGAGCATTATGGGTTTCATATCATTGATCCGGCGAGTGGTTATCTTGCCTGCGGGGATACCGGAGCCGGGAAAATGCCGGAGCCGGAAACACTGTTTTCTTATATTATGAAAGATCTTGCCTGTGAAAAGGATATGGTCGGAAAAAAAGTAATGGTCACAGCAGGACCGACACAGGAGAAGATTGATCCAGTGCGTTATATTACGAATCACTCTACCGGAAAAATGGGCTATGCAATTGCGGAAAACTGCATGCGCCGTGGCGCGGAAGTGACGCTGATCACGGGACCGGTGGCAATCACTCCGCCGCCGTTTGTAAAGGTCGTTCCGGTTGTATCTGCCGCGGATATGGCAGCAGCCGTAAAGGAGACAGCAGAGCAACAGGATATTATTATCAAAGCGGCAGCTGTGGCGGATTATCGTCCGGATCACCCGGTTGATGAGAAAGTCAAGAAAAAAGACGGGGATGCCACTCTTACGATGGAACGCACGGAAGATATCCTTTCGTATCTGGGCGCGCACAAAAAACCGGGACAGTTTCTGTGTGGATTTTCCATGGAGACGGAACATATGCTGGAGAATTCCCGTGCAAAACTTGCAAAAAAGAATGCAGATATGATTGTGGCGAATAACCTGAAGGTAGCCGGAGCCGGATTTGGTACAGATACCAATGTGGTGACGCTGATTACGGCAGATGACTGCAGGGAACTGGAAATAATGAGCAAAGCGGATGTCGCATCAGCGATTGTGAGTGAAATTTTAAAGAAAATGTGTTAGTATTAAAATATGACAGACTTAGAAGCCTATTATAATAAATTTAATGAAGAGAAGCGTCTGGACAGCCGACACGGCAGGGTGGAATTTGTGACAAGCATGCATTATATCCATCAGTGTCTGGATGAAATTGTGAAAGAACGTGCAAAAGAGGAAATCCATATCCTTGATATCGGGGCGGGAACCGGACGATACAGCGTACCGCTGGCACAGGAAGGGTTCGATGTGACGGCCGTGGAACTGGTAAAGCATAATCTGGGACGCCTGAAACAGAAGGGTGCAGGAGTGCATGCATATCAGGGAAATGCAATGAATCTGAAAAAATTTTCCGATGATTCCTTTGACGTAACCCTGTTGTTTGGGCCGATGTATCATCTGCATGAGGAAAAGGACAAGCTTGCTGCGCTGCGGGAGGCGGTGAGGGTGACCAGACCCGGAGGCAGGATTCTCGTGGCGTATATTATGAATGAATTTTCCGTTATCACGTATGCGTTTAAGGAAAAACATATTCTGGAGGCGCTTAAGGAGGGAATGCTCACAGAGGATTATCACTGTACTTCAAAAGCCAATCTTCTGTATTCCATGGTTCGTCTGGAAGATATTGAAGCATTGGACCGGCAGGTAGAGGTCCGGCGCCGGCAGAACATAGCGGCAGACGGTCCAGCAAATAATATGCGTACGTTTTTAAATGCGCTGACGGAAGAAGAGTTTGATGCGTTTCTGCAGTATCATCTGGCAACCTGTGAACGGATGGATCTTATGGGTGCAAGCGGTCACACGGTGGATATTCTTGTGAAAGAGGAGTCTGAAAACGTATGAAAAAATGGATATTGCCAATCCTAATGGCAGGATTTTTGCTGACGGGATGTTCTTCTCCTGCAGCAACGTCATCGGCTTTGCCCTCTTCTACGGAAAAAATCACGGAGACACAGATGACGGAAGAACCGGGTACGCTGGAAGAAACGGAAACCGGGACTGCAACTGAAACGCAGCAGGAACCGGTGATACAGACGGTAAAAATTACGGCGACAGGTGACTGTACGCTTGGGGCAACACAGACGCATGGGTATGCAGGTTCCTTTCATGAATACTATGATAAATACGGGCAGGATTATTTTTTTAAAAATGTCAGAAGTATTTTTGAGCAGGATGATTTTACACTGATCAATCTGGAATGTGTGTTGTCAAATGCGACCGAGCGTGTGGAAAAAACGTGGAACTTAAAAGGAAAACCGGAGTATGTTGGTATTATGACAGACAGTTCTGTGGAGGGGGCAAGTCTGGGAAATAATCATACGTTTGATTATGGGCAGCAGGGACTTGATGATACCAGAGAAGTGTTAAATAAAGCAGGGATTATCTTCGGATTCAATGATCATGTGGATACCTATACCACGAAGGATGGTATCAAAATCGGAATTGTCTCCGCAAGCCAGCTGTCCGCTGATGAAACACATGCTGGTTATATCCGGGATGGGATTGCAAAACTTCGGGAAGAAGGAGCGGATCTGGTAATTGCCTGTTGCCACTGGGGGATAGAGGGGGATCATTATCCGAATGATTATCAGCAGAAGCTGGCACACCAGGTGATTGACTGGGGAGCAGATCTGCTGGTCGGTACACATCCTCATGTATTGCAGGGAATGGAATTATACAACGGAAAAATGATCTGCTACAGTCTTGGAAATTTCTGCTTTGGGGGGAACAGGAATCCAAAAGACAAAGATACGGCGATCTATGAACAGACCTTTACCTTTGTGGATGGGGTACTGCAGACAGATATATCAGCCGATATGATACCATGCAGCATTTCTTCCACATCAGAAAGAAATAATTTTCAGCCTGCCATAGCAAAAGGCGACAGAAAACAGACGATTATTGATCATATGAATGAGTATTCGGAAAAGTACAGTAAAATCGGATTTGACGCAAATGGCAGGGTAATCATCAGGGAAGAGTAGGGAGATAATATAAAATTTTATGTGGCAAGTAAATAATAATGATAAGAGGAATCAGCACATGAATGCAAGTTTTTGGAATTATCCGTCAAAACAGAAAAGCTGGCCGATAGACGAAGAAATGGAAAGTCTCGGGGAAGTCATTCATCCACTCGATAATATCGGTGGATTTGATGTACGTCCGGGATTTTATCAGATGAATGGTGCATATCAGACAGAGGAAGGGGTAAGTTTTACCGTAAGCTCCCATGGAGCTACAAGCTGTGTCCTGCTGTTATTCCGGCCGGCGGCACAGGAACCATATGCAAGAATCCGCATTCCGGAAAGTTATAAAATTGGAAATACGTATTCTATCCTTGTTTTTGGCGTAAAAGCAGAGGATTTTGAGTATGCCTATCAGATGGACGGTCCTGCCGATCAGGCGAGAGGGTTACTGTTTAACAGAAAACATACGCTTCTTGATCCATATGCGAAAGCTGTTACGGGTCAGAGAAACTGGGGAGAAAAACCGGAAGGCGGAAAGGATTTTGTCTACAAAGCCCGTGTGGTGCAAAGTGATTTTGACTGGGGGCGGTATCGGAATCTGAATCACAAATTTGAAGATCTGGTGATTTATGAGATGCATGTCAGGGGATTTACCAAAGATGCGTCCTCCGGCGTAAAAGGCGGGGGAACATTTGAAGGTCTGCGGCAGAAAATTCCGTATCTGAAAGATCTGGGAATCAATGCGGTAGAACTCATGCCGATTTTTGAATTTGATGAAATGGAAAGTGCCCGTGTGGTGGATAGCGTGCAGTTGTACAATTACTGGGGCTATAATACGGTTTCCTTTTTTGCCCCGAATACAAGTTATGCATTTCATCAGGAGCATAATCATGAGGGTGATGAATTAAAGCGTCTGATCCGCGAACTGAAAGAAAATGGAATTGAAGTCATTCTTGATGTGGTATTCAACCATACGGCAGAGGGAAATGAAAACGGTCCATGTTTTTGCTTTAAGGGGATTGATAATAATATTTATTATATGCTTACACCGGATGGATATTATTATAATTTCAGCGGCTGTGGCAATGTCTTAAACTGTAACCATCCGGTGGTACGGAGGTTTATTACGGATTGTCTGCGGCACTGGGCAGTAGAGTACCGTGTGGATGGATTCCGGTTTGACCTGGCATCGATTCTGGGAAGAGATCAGAATGGTGCACCGATGGATAATCCGCCGATTCTGGAAGCCCTTGCATTTGACTCTATTCTGGGGGATATGAAGCTGATCGCAGAAGCCTGGGATGCGGGTGGCTTGTATCAGGTTGGAAGTTTTCCGTCCTGGAACCGCTGGGCCGAATGGAACGGAAGATACCGTGATGATATGAGAAGCTTTTTAAAGGGCGACAGTGGCGTCGCAGGGCGTGCAATTACACGTATCACCGGATCTTCCGACATGTATGATCCGGCAAGCCGCGGATATAGTGCATCCGTCAATTTTCTGACCTGTCATGATGGGTTCACGTTGTATGATCTGTATTCATATAATGAAAAGCATAATGAGAAAAACGGATGGAACAATACGGACGGGGATAACAACGGCCTGAGCTGGAACTGCGGGGTGGAAGGTGAGACGGATGATCCGGCGGTTATGAGCCTGCGACGCAGACTCGTGAAGAATGCATTTGCCACGTTGTTATGCAGCCGTGGACCGGCTATGTTTTTTGCAGGGGATGAATTTTGTAATACGCAGTATGGAAATAACAACGCATACTGCCAGGATAATATTATTTCCTGGCTGGACTGGAACAGACTGGAAGAATTTCAGGAGATTCATGATTTTGCCCGTTTTATGATCCATTTCCGTGCAAAGCATCCGATTCTGCGAAGGGATACAAAGCCGGCAGTCTGCGGGTTACCTTCCGTAAGTATCCATAACGGAGAGCCGAACCGGAATTATACGGACTATAATACACATTTAATTGGAATCATGTATGCGGGAAGAAATGCTGATGATACGGATGATGATATGATCTTTTACGGAATGAATGCGTATTGGGAGCCTTTGGAGATGCGCCTGCCTTCGTTGCCGGAGTCTTATCATTGGAAACTTGTAGTAAATACTTTCTGTGAATACCAGGATGGGGCAGATTTTGAAGCCCAGACACAGGGAGATCAGACACGTGTGCGTGTTCCGGAACGTTCTACGGTAATTTTACTGGCAGAACATGATTTATAAAAAAGAGTTGAGCACCGCTCTGGAAACAGGGCGTGCTCAACTCTTTTTTTCGGTGGTATCGGGTCTGGTTGTAATTTCACTGGTTCCGATGAGGTAATCTGCAGAAACATTCAGAATCTGCACGATGGCTGCAAGATCCGCAACGGTCGGAGAACGACGGCCGGTACGGTATCCGCTGATCGTGGACGGCGAAACAAACATTGCATTTGCCAGCTGGATATTGGAAATATTTTGTTTATACATAATCAGACTCAGACGGTCACCAAAATCTTTGTATTTATTTTTATCATTCGTTTTCATACAAATGATTTTATAGAAAGTTGATATAAAAAACAGAGGAAACGCGTATTGCGTTTTAATTCTTAAATAAATGGAAAAAGATTTCCAAAAAGATAAGAAATTAAATCCATCCGCCGTCCAAGGTGAGAATCTGTCCATTCAGGTAACTGCTTGCTGTGGCAAGAGAATATGCCAGTGAAGCAACTTCTTCCGGGGATCCCATACGGCCGGCAGGAATTTCTTCGATGAGTGCAGAGCGTTCTTCCTCGGAGAAACAACGGTTCATATCCGTATCGATTACCCCACAGGCGATGGCATTTACCTGGATATTGCTAGGGGCAAGTTCTTTGCCCAAAGCGCGTGTAAGGGAATTGATCCCGCCTTTGCATGCAGAATAGGCAACTTCGCAGGAAGCTCCGACATTTCCCCATACAGAAGAAATATTGATGATATGTCCGGATTTGGCATGAACCATGGAAGGGATGACCTGTCTGCAGGTGGAAAAGACGGATGTGAGGTTTGTCGCAACTATCCGGTTCCAGTCGGTAATATCCATGTCGGTGAGCAGACCGATATAAGAGATGCCGGCATTGTTGATTAACACATCAATCTGGCCGAAGGTATCCAGTGTTTTTTGCACCATGTCACAGATAAAAGTATAGTCTCCTACATCACCACGGAAGCAAAGCACCTGTATGGAGCAGGTTGTTTCAAGTTTTGTGGCAAGTGCCTGCAGCGTTTCATAAGAGTTATGGCAGCAAAGAGCCAGATGATAGCCTTCAGCGGCAAATCGACATGCCAGGGCTGCACCGATTCCACGGGATGCACCTGTAATCAAAGCAGTATGTTTCATTGTTCTTCTCCATTCTTTTTTTGTATTGTACCATAAATTAAAAAAATTCACTAGACAAACACCGGAGAATGTGTTACTATAATTGGGCAGTTGAAACGGCGCGTGGCTCAGCTTGGTAGAGCGCTGCGTTCGGGACGCAGAGGTCGCAGGTTCAAATCCTGTCGCGCCGACGATACAAGGATTCCGGTACATGGGTGAGAGAATCCTTGGCAGGGGCAACCTCAGAGGCTTTTTTGAAGCTTCTGAGGTTCTTTTTTTGCCATCAAGAGTATACCATATATATAGTTTGTCAGAGCGTTCTACAAAACGTTCTACAAAAAAATCAGTATTGAAACAAATTGCTACAAGCTTCGGATAGACTTTCAAGATCATCAGGTGTCTCGTTGAGTCTCTTATGGTTAAAATGGCTGTAGATATTAAGTGTGGTACTGGTGTCGGAATGACCGAGCCAATATTGTAGCTTTTTGATATCCCACCCTTTGTTAATTAGTAAAGAAGCACAGGTATGTCTTAGCTTGTGAAGCGTGATTTCTGGACGACCATAAGCTTGTGTTGCTTTACAGAACAATTTCGAGATATAGTTCGGATCATAAGAATGGCCGTCTTCCCAAGTAAAAACGTAATTGTTTTTGTTTTGGTAGCAATCTCCAAAAAATTTCCGATTTTCTTCTTGAAATTTCTGAATTTGTCTTAAACATTGTTCGGCAGTAGGAAAAAGAGCTAGAGTTCTGAAACTGCTGGCAGTTTTTGTTGAATTCTTTGCTTCTGTCGTTTTTACTCGAACTACGGTATGTTGAATATATATTGTCTTTTTTTCGAAATCTATAGCATCCCATTTTAATCTCAAAATTTCAGATCTTCGTAAACCGTAGTATATGCCAAAGAAACATATAGGAACCAGTTTGCGGAAAGTCGAATCTGAATGGTGGGCAATAAAATTTATCAGGTCAGAGCATTCATCTTCAGTTAAAAAAAGCATGTCTTCTTGATAATCCTTGTTTTTTTCCCCATGCACATGTACCAAAGAAACCGGATTGCTTTGAACCAAACCGTCAATGGCAGCTTGATCGTCAATAGCGAGTAGAATAATTTTAACTGAAGTAAGATCTTAATGTAGTCACGTGGAAGCAATTAACAACAATGTTTGGTAAGACTAGAAGTTGGTGAGTTGCTAGCTTATGAAGATCTTGTGGTTGGCAAAAATAAGATTATACGGCAAATAGTATTAACTTGAAAAGGAAAATGCATGTGTTTGAAGAATATTCTGGCGGCGTAAATATCCAAGAAATGTGCCAAATGCTACATATTTCAAAGTGTACGGCATTCTCATTGATTCAATCCAGACAACTACTGGCTAAACGAATCGGACGAATTTATAGAATTAGGAAAGATGATGTAAGTCAGTTTATGGTGTCAGCATGACACAACGGACAGGGTGCGCTATAATATTTTTATAGTGAGTCAGTTATTTTGAAAGGAGTATGAACTATATGACAGGTTTTATATGGTAGGGTTATATCCAAGCAGGGCTGATAGAGGAGATCCGAGCGCTTGCAATGCCTTCGATTCTGTGGAATGTGGAACTTGCCAGATCGTTTGATCAATTTGTTGAGCCAACGGAAAAGTATCGGACTTACGCAAGACCGAGCAGAAGACAGACTTCTACACCAGACATCCCAAGACCAGGTTATGTAAAACAGGAAATAAAAGAAGACGGCAGGACTTTTGGTGTGGTGATAGATACATCGGGTTCTATGAGTACAAAAATGATCGGAATGGCATTGGGGGCGGTGGCAAGTTACGCGGTATCTCGTGATGTAGCGTATGTGAGAGTGGGGTGCTGTGATGCAACTGTTTATGATGCTAGATACATGGTGCCGGAGAATATTGCTGGACGGTGTGGAAGTAAAAGGCAGGGGGCACAGTTTTGTAGCTGGGAGTGGATTTGTTGGAGAATGCAAAAGATTTTCTAAAAGATGGTCCGATACTTATTATTACGGATGGGAAGATTGAAAGCACACTGAGAGTGAGGAGAGAGCAAGCATTTTTGATACGAACAGGATCTAGCCTTCCGTTTTATTGCAAAGCAACAGTATTTAAACTAGATGGCATGGTATTAAATAATCTGAAAAATATAATGATTTTGGGGACATTATTTTTATCTGTATAGTAATTATTTCTGATAGTGAAAAACTCTGTGAGATGTGATAATATAATTAGTATAATTATATATCAAGGAGGTTTTATATAATGAGTTATAGGGGAATGACAATTATTGGTTGGAATTATTATAATCCAAATTATTTTAGTGATTCTGGAACTCTGAATAATAGAATTTATGTGTACCCTAGGATTATAAAGAAAGCTAGTAATATATATGAACCAATACTTGATGCTGAAAGTGATTTTCCTATGCAAGGTAGAATCGAGGTAAGGTTAACGGGAGGATATTTAGCTGAGGAGATTTATGATGATTTTAGGGAAATAGTGGAAGTTCATATTACAAATGAATTAGAGTACAATCCAGAAGCGAATAATAATTATTCTGCAAGGTTGAATCCTAGATTGGGGAGAGACAAAAGTGATATATGGGTTGAAAAGTTTTCGGGAAAAGGATTTGTTCAGATTATCTCTACAAATAATTGGGATATAACACATAACGAAAGAAGAATTTCCTATATAGGTAGAGTGTATACTAATGAGATATTAGTCGAATCAAATGGGAAAATATATGGACCATTTGATTATGATAAAAAAGATGACTATATTATTTTAACTGGGCGCCGGGAAAACAATTATTTGGTTGCTGAATATAATGAAGATGTATTAAAAAAGTCAATATATGAGATTAATAATAAACCAGAAGGAATTGATGCGATAAACGATGATGTAAAACTTATATTAAAAAGCGACGTTGAAACATTGTTTGATAGCGAAAAGAAAATAGATTGGATAGATGACACCAAGTTAATCGAATATTTAGGAAGCGTATTAAAAAAGCAGAAAACTAATACAAAAGATGAAATTCGACGTATTAAAGAAAATTTAAATGAATTAGTTGCTGAAAATAGTGAAATGCTTCTAAATGGGAAACGTAAAGAGAGAATAGTTCATCTTTTAAGTATGCAAGAAGAACATGATGAATTGGTTCGATCTATTGTAAATGTTGCAATGGAAGATGATACATTAACTTCCGAAATTGTAGAATACATAAGCAAGAATCATTTTGATGTTATTGAAAAAAATAGTACAGAGTTACAAGAATATAAGGAAAAAATAGGTGCACTTCAGGCGGAAGAAGAAGCCCTGAATAAAGGCATTGAGCAGGCAAAAAATAATTTGGGTGAATTAGAGGAACAAGCTAGAAGAAACCAGGGACAGGCCTTAGAAGTCATAAAGAAGCAAATTGAAGATGCTGAATCAGAAAAACAAAGGTTAGTGGAGGAAGTAGAAAGAAAAAGAAAAGAGACGGATTTGCTAGATGATATAGAAGAACTGCAGAATCAAATAAGTGAGCTAAAGGAGAAAGCAAGAGAAGCAAAGGCAGAGAAAGAAGTTCGAGAAAATGATCTTCAGGAAACTAAAAGAAAACAAGATGATTTAGATAGCGAATTGAAAGAAATAATAAAGCATTTTAATGATGGTACTACAACGGTTGTGAGTAAATTAGAAAAAGATTTTATGGCTAAAGTATTGCGTGAAATTTCATCAGAGGATGAGAATAATATTATTTCTTTTGATGAATCTCTTATATGTCCAGAGAAAATGACAGGACAAGATATAATTGAGCTTGTGCAAAATATTTTGGTCAACAAAGCTGGTCGTAATGTGTCATATAATGATGTAGTTAATTATTTGACATGCATCGGACAAGGGTTTATTACAACATTTGCAGGATTGCCTGGTACAGGAAAGACATCGTTGTGCACATTAATTGCTAAAGCATTGGGATTAGCAAGAATAGACGAAAACAAAAGATATGTAGAGATTTCGGTGGAACGTGGTTGGACATCTATTAAAGATTATATAGGGTATTATAATCCGTTGACTAAACAGCTGGAAAAAAGTAATTCAGAGATTTTTGATGTCTTTTATCATATGAATATGGAAAAAAGAGAAGAAAACATTGCACCGATGCTGGTTTTGCTTGATGAGGCAAATTTGAGTCCAATAGAACATTATTGGGCATCCTTTATTAAAAATTGTGATTCGGATTCAACTGTTGAAAGAAAATTATATTTAGGAGGTAATATTAGTTGGGATATATCTGAAGCTCTTAGGTTTGTTGCGACAGTTAATTTTGATCATACAACTGAAGAATTATCACCTCGCTTTTTGGATCGAAGTTGGGTGATTGTGCTAGAACCAGGAATGGTGGATGATGACAGTTTCGAAAATACAGATATAGACAATTCAGAGTATATGGTTAGTTATAATGATTTTAAGCAGGAATTTGTGGATATAAACGATGAATTAACGATTGATGAGTCTATTATGAATAAATGGAAAAATATAAAGAATATTTTTAAGGAATGCAATATGTGTATTATGCCTAGAAATGTGAAAATGGTATTAGACTATTGCAAAATCGCTTGCAAGTATATGCAGAAGGATACGCCAGAAACAAGATATGCTCCATTGGATTATGCTATTGCACAAAAAATATTACCAACTTTGAACGGGGTTGGTGAGGACTATAATTTGCTTTTTGATAAGTTGCAAGAAGAATGCGGCAATGACAATATGCCATTATGCAGTAAAATAATTGATCGTATGAAGAAAAAAGCGAGTGAAAATATGGGGTATTATCAATTCTTTGCAATGTAAGGAGGGAACATGGATAAAATATATTTAAAGTGTTCTTTTTACCAGAGTGAGCAAGAAATTGAGATGTATGAAGAATTGCCAATATACAGAGCAACAAATATTAGAGAAGATATAATAGTTTTTGAAGATGCCTGTTATTCTGGAAAAGTTAAATTGGATAAAAAGGATAAAGATGTTCAGAAAATAACAGTTCTTTTAAATGAAAGTAATATTGGTAATGTAAGGCTTGAAGACACGGATATGTCGGAAGGGACAATTCAATTTAATGAGCAGATTGCTGGAATCGCACAACCTTTCTTGTTACAATGCGATTTGGTTATGCTGGGATTAGAAATCAAGTATGTAGATGGAAGTATACGGCATTTATATTCATCATATTTGTTATGTGCAAGTAAAAATGAAGATGATAACAATAATACAGAAAACATGCTTAATGAATTGTTATTATATGACAATGATAAGGTGAATAGTTGGATTTTTGGAAATAAAGAAGCTAATGATATTCAAAATGGACTTGTTGAAGGGGCAATGAGAGCAAAATCATATAGATCTGTCACTACATATATTCAAATGTTGAGGCAGGTATCGGAATGCTATAGAAAGTATTATTTGTATTTCAAAAAATCAGCTAAGCATAATGTGATCCCTATACCAAAACGTATTGACTATAAGCAAGCTCGTAAATTGGGGCAGAGAGATATAAATTGGTTGTTTAAGAATTTAGAACAACTTTTCCCAGTAGATATTGATACGTCAATAGAGAGTGGAGGAATTAATTATCTTCCATTAAGAATTATGACAGAACATCGTCAAATCAATTTCATGGTCTATGAGAATGAAATCATTATGTCTTTTTTGAAGACGATTATTGGTGAAGCTCAGCAGATTTTTACTGAATTGCAAAGGGCTATTGTAACTGCTGAGGATATATATAATAGATTGCGGATCACTCCTCCTAAGGGATATTTTGCACCGATTATTACAGTTAAACAAATTCAAAATAAATATTTGAGAACGGTTCAGAACGACTTGAAATTTATAGTATCTGAGCTAAGAAAAATATATCAAATGTATTATGGTATTTTGCCAATAAAAGGAGAGGCTTTAAGCTACTTGCCTAGAAAAACAAAGGTTTTTCAAGAAATTCAGGCTTATAGTAAAGTGTATGATTTGATAGTCAAATGGTTTGAGTTTGGTGAAATTAGTCTTGAAAGAGAAAAAATAATATTTAGGGTTAAAACTATAGATAAATTGTATGAATATTATTGCTTGCAGCAAATTCTCAAAATGTTGCTGGATGAAGATTTTGTGATAAGAGACGCAAATAATGATATTAGATGCATTGAATACAAAGTGGGTGATAATAAATATAAAAATGAGGTAGATGTTGCAAATACATATGTTCTTTATAGAAATGATGAGAAAGTGGTGGTATATTATCAACCTGTTATTTATTCTGATGGATATAGCAATGGATTAAATTTGTATAGGACAACAAAAAAGAATTCATATTATTCTCCGGATTTTGTCCTAAAATTTTCTAGAGGAAAGGACGAAAAATATGTTGTATTAGATTCCAAATATGCCAACAGAAATAGTATCATAAAATACCGGCTACGGGAATGTATTTGGAATTATGGAGTTGAAGTAGAGGCTCGCGAAGAAACTGCGGGAGTGGAAATGATGTGGTTGCTACAGGGGAGAATCGATGATTCTGCTGCTATATACACTTTATCGAATTCACCCAATGCACAGAAGTGTAAACATACTAGATCATATGGAATCATATCTATTAATACTAAAGATAATAATCGGAAAAGACTTTGGAATGAAATATTGAAAGCAATATAGAGAATAAATTGATTTGTATAATGGTGGTAGATAAGGATAGTATTATCATAGAAAGGATGTTGATATAGAATTGATAAATTATTGTTGCTATAATATTTTATAAGTAATTGATTATATATAGGGAGTAAAATATGGAGAAACAGCTCACTCTAGAGCAGAAGAAACAAAAGGTTCAGGATTTTCGACCGATTGACGATGTATTCTTTGAAGTATTAGCAAATGATGTTTCGTTTTGTCAGGAAATACTGAGAACAATTTTGGAAGATAATAAGCTTATCGTCAATGATGTTATAGTACAGAGCAGTGAACGAAATCTTTATGGTCGTTCTGTTCGGCTTGATGCATTATGCATGCTTGGAAATGGTGAAAAGTGTAATATAGAGGTACAGCGATCAGACAATGATAATCATTTAAAACGAGTAAGATTCAATGCATCAAGCATTACGATCAAGGAATCACAAGTAAATGAACTTTTTCAGGATGTTGCAGAGGTATATGTAGTGTATATCTCTGAGTTTGATATTTTTGAAAAAGGTAGAACTATTTACCACGTAGAGAATGTGATTAGGGAAACCGGAGATCCTTTGGATGATGGATTGCATAGAATTTTTGTAAATACGATTTGTGATGATGGAACTGATATTGCTGATTTGATGTCCTGCTTTACAGAAAAAGAGGTAAATAATCCAAAATTTCCTGTTTTTACAAGTAGAATGCACAAGTTAAAGAATGAAAAAGGAGGTCTTGATATCATGTGTGAAGTAATGCAGAAATATGAACAGATTGCCGCAAAAAAGGCAAGAATTGAAGCAATCCAGAATATGATTGATCTAGGTCTTTCGAAGGATAAGATTTTAACGAAGTATTCGAGAGAAGAATATGAGGAGGCTAAGCAAAGGTTACCTGTGGAAGCATAAATGATATAAGACGTCGAAGAAGTAATAAAAAACTGCCGCACGAATTTTCGTGCGGCAGTCTTTTTTATTCTACCGTTACAGATTTTGCCAGGTTACGTGGCTGATCCGGATTTAACCCTTTTCCAACAGAAGTATAGTATGCAATCAGCTGGAAAATTACAACAGATTCAAAAATCGTAAATTCGTCGGATACATCCGGAAGATTGATGTGCACATCACAGATAGAAGGATCTGTGATTTCTTTGTCTTTGGACAAAAGAATGACATAAGCCCCTCTGGCTTTTACTTCCCGGATATTGGAAATAACTTTGCTGTATACATGTTTCTGGGTAGCGGCGGCAATTACCGGAACCCCTTCACTGACGAGAGCAATGGTTCCGTGTTTTAATTCACCGGCAGCATACGCTTCGGCATGAATATAAGAAATTTCCTTTAATTTCAGGGCACCTTCCATGCAAAGCGTATAATCTAATCCACGGCCGATAAAGAAAGCGTTGTTGGCATTGATCATACGTTTGGTAAGCTGTTCAATATCCGGAGCCTGTGCAAGAACTTCTTCGATGTAATTTGGAATTTCCTGCAATGTCCCGATAAAGGTACGGGCTTCCTCAACAGAAATCTTTTGCTGCATCATGGCAAGTTTACATGCAATCAGGTAAAAAGAAGCAACCTGAACGGTGTATGCTTTTGTACTTGCAACAGCGATTTCCGGACCGGCATGTGTATATAATACATAGCTGCTTTCACGTGCAATGCTGGAGCCTTTTACATTTACAATGGACAGTGTTTTCTTTGTATATTTATTTGCAAGGCGAAGAGCTTCCAAAGTATCAATGGTTTCTCCGGACTGGGATACAACGATCACCATGGATTTTTCATTGATTACCGGTTCTTCATAGCGGAACTCCGATGCGATTGCCACGGTAACCGGAATATGCAGGCGGTTCTGGATCATGGTTTTTCCTACCATTCCCGCGTACATTGCAGTACCACAGGCAACGATTGTAATGTCGCTTACATTTTCAAAGAAGGAATCCGCAATGGCATCTTCCGAAAAATCCGGGAGCATATCTTTGATACGTGGGGTAATGGTTCTTGTGATGGCAGCCGGCTGTTCATGAATTTCTTTGATCATGAAATGCGGATAACCATCTTTCTGGGCTGCGGTAACATCCCAGTTTACTTCCATATATTCCGGTTCTACGGAATGACCGTCTAAATCCTCTAACGTAATGCCGTCCGCAGTCATAGTTAAAATATGATATTCCGGCACGATGAAATAACGCTTGTTGTATGCGATAAAAGCAGTCAGGTCAGATGCAATAAAAGCACCGTCATCACAGTATGTTGCAACCATAGGGCTGACATTTCTTACCGCATAAATTTCACCCGGATGATCCTTGAACAGAACGCAGAAGGCAAAGGAACCTTCAATTTCGGCTACTGCTTTGCGAAGAGCTTCTTTTGGATCTCCTTCGTAGAGTTTATTGATCAATGCGGCGGCAACTTCGGTATCCGTCTCGGAAATCAGTTCATCCGTCAGATCGTATTTGGTGGCGAGATCATGATAGTTCTCGATGATACCATTGTGGATCAATGCAACCTGTCCGACCTTATGAGGGTGTGCATTGGCATTGGTAACGCCACCATGGGTTGCCCAGCGGGTGTGGCCGATTCCACACGTAGAATTGTTATCATCATCGCAGATTGCACGAAGATCTTTTACTTTTCCGACAGTTTTCCGAAGTGAAATTTTTCCGGTATCTTTAAAGTACGCAATTCCCGCACTGTCATATCCACGGTATTCAAGGCTTGCAAGTCCTGTCAATAAGACATCCTGGGCTTTTAATTTACCTGTAAATCCAATAATTCCACACATAATTGAAATCTCCTTTTTCTCATATAATTTTATGATCCCGATATTGTTTTCGTTCATCAGAATATTTTTCATTGTGCATTATGTGGTAACACGTAAGTGTTATCACCTATGCCAATTGCTTCGCGTAAGCAAATTCTCATGCAATTGGCTCCATCGGGGTACGAATCCTTTGTTCGGATGTTACCATCCTGTTTGTGATTCGTATGCGCAGCCCCATTCCTGCGTTCAGGCATCCGCCGAATCTTCGATCACCTGAATCCTCGTTAACCCTTGTGGTGCAGCGAAAGCTGTATCACAGGGTACATGGCGCTAAAGTTTTTAACTTTTCGAAATCTGGTTCTCCTTTCTATAACAGACACCCCCATCTTAACATAAACACCGGGGTTCTCACAACCGAAAATATCCACAGAGATTTACAGTAATTGCATAAATTTTTCACGTTACTTACAATCTTAAAAAAATTTATACATCTTTGCCTCTGGTATGATATGATTAATTCCAAATGAAAAACATACAGGGAGGAATCTATGGACGAACAGACAAAACAAAAACGAAAAGATATCGTGGGGTGGGTGATTTACATAGCAGTTCTTCTTGCCATTATTATCACATTCCGTTGTTTTTTGATGATCGGGCGGGTGCCATCTGAGAGTATGGAACCGACACTGATGGTTCATGACTGGCTCATCGGAGACCGTCATGCATATGAGGAAGAAAAACCACAACGCGGCGATATTGTCATGTTTTATCAGAAAGATGAAAATGAAACCATGGTCAAACGTGTGATCGGACTTCCGGGGGAGACGGTTTCTTTTGTCGGAGGAAAAGTATACATCAATGGGGAACCGCTGGATGAATCGGCTTATCTGGATGACACTGTCGAAACGGATTGTGGAGAAGAAGATAAAACCTTTACCGTTCCGGAGGGCTCTTATTTCATGTTGGGGGATAACCGGGAAATTTCCCTGGATGCGCGATATTGGAAACATACCTACATTACAACGGATGACATGAAGTCGAAGGAAATCCTTATCATCCCGTTTCACAGGCTTCCGTGGTTTTAACCCTTTTGTGTCTTGACACCTGACGGGCATGTGAGTATACTCTATGTAATATGTTGAATGTAACAAGAAATGTCTGTATAGAAGGGTATTTCGTGAAAAGGAGTATTTTATGTTAACGACAAGAGAACTGCAGGACGAGATCATCCACCTGAAGAAAGAAAAGGATATCTGTATTCTGGCACATGCATATCAGAGTCATGATATCTGGGAGGTGGCTGATTATGTAGGGGATTCCTATGGGCTGAGCGTGCAGGCTGCCAAGGCAGCGCAGAGCACTGTGCTGATGTGCGGAGTCCGTTTTATGGCAGAGACGGTCAAGATTCTGTCCCCACAGAAAAGGGTATTGTTATCCAACAGCAATGCGGGATGTCCGATGGCAGAGCAGATGGATGTGGAACTGATTTCCGGGGTGAAAAAGATGTATCCGGATTATACCGTGGTAGCGTATATTAATACGACTTCCGAGTTAAAAACGATTTGTGATGTCTGTGTAACTTCCTCATCGGCAGTTCAGATTGTAAAGAATATAGAGAATAAAAATATTTTGTTTATCCCGGACTGCAATCTGGGAAAATGGGTGGCTGATCAGGTGCCGGAGAAAAATATCAAACTGCTGCATGGGGGATGTCCAACGCATGTCCGCATGTCGAAACGGGATGTGGAAAAAGCACGAAAGGCACATCCGGACGCACTTCTTCTGGTACATCCGGAATGTCTGCCGGAGGTTTCCGAACTGGCGGATTATCGGGGAA